>MDTA01171604.1_pt1 | contig 33522 bp, 30 predicted proteins | sample 811151 | NCBI WGS metagenome assembly MDTA01 (sample SAMN05326648, study PRJNA326480) | marine metagenome | isolation source: seawater | place: Indian Ocean: South | collected 2010
GCAGCAGCAGAAGCAAAAGCAGCAGAAGCAAAAGCAGCAGAAGCAAAAGCAGCAGAAGCAAAAGCAGCAGAAGCAAAAGCAGCAGCAGAAGCAAAAGCAGCAGCAGAAGCAAAAGCAGCAGCAGCAGAAGCAGGAGCAGAAAGAGTAGCAAAAAGTAATCCATTTACATTTTTACAAAACTGTATAACGAATTATAAAAAAACAGATTGTGACCCTGTAGCAGAACATCTTGAAAAAGTTAAACAATCAATTAAAGAGATATATGGCGAACATCATAACTTATATAAGCCTTTTGAGGAAAAAAAATATAAAAAGGTCTTAGTTGAACTTAAAAACGAATATATAAGAGTGAATAATTTACCTACTGATACGTCTGGTCAAAAGCAAAAGCAAAAGATGTTAGACATTCTAAAACGTATACAAATTCTTAGCGAAGATACATCAGGAGGCGGTAAAAGAAGAAATAATTCAAAAAGACTATCCAGTCAAAGTGGCGGCACGCCTTGCAGTGGTTCAGTTAAAGGAAGTGATGTAGTTGATGATTCTGAAACGGACAGTAGCGGACGTGAAATATTTGATAAATTATATGTTGAAAATGTACAAAAGGATTATAAATTAAATCCTCTTCCTCCACACCCTATTAAAACCACATCTAATACATTTAAAGCTACAGAGCATAATAGTTCAATGAATCAAATATTAGGATTAATAAAAAGATGGATTAATGATACTAATCATGAACAAAAAACACAAGAATTTATCAACCATTGTCAATTAAATTATCAAGAATCAAAATTATTTGCAATCAAAAATTACCCAGAACAAATTTCAAAGCGTAATGATTGGATAACATTTAGTATTATTAGGAAACTTGAGAAAGAAAACAATGCTGCAGAAAGTCCATCTAGACTACTGGAAATAATTAATTCATGGAGTAAACAGAAAATTGATACTATAGTAGGAGCATTAATGGATCCATATTTTAAAATTACTGAAGTAAGTAACACAGGATATTGTGATGTTAAAAAACAAATTAGTGATGCAATTATAAATAAAGAAGACCTAAACGAGTTAAATAAAATAGTGAACGATTTTAGTACAACTCCCAATACAAAAAAAACTATCGATATAGGAGTTACGAACAATAAATTATCTGACCAATCACCTCAGAATGATAATAGTGAAGGATGTTATGATAAAAAACAAGATAGTTCATCCTCAAAGATTGTACCAATAACTGATTTTAAAATGTTCTATGTTTTACAAAATAATAACACACAGTTAAAATGTTATGACCAATTAAAAGTTTTAGCTAATTTTGCAGGCTTTATTAAGAAAATTAGTAGTAAATAAATTTAATAAAACAGTAATGTGATAATATTTTCAGAAAATAAATTATTTTATATTAGATTTTATATGAAATAATTAAGTTATACAAGTTGTGTAGCTCTATCTATTTTTTCCTGAATAACGCCTTCTTTTGCTTTAATTATATTTTCGATACTTTTAAGGTAATCACGCTGGCAAAATTTGGCGGTATTGACAGAGGTAAACATGCTACTTACTAAAGAAATGTCATTTGATGTCCATATACCTTCAAAAATACGTTCAAGATTCAATTTAGTATTAGACGAAAGAGTTAATTCATTTAAGTTTTGAGAAGTTTCATACGAATGAACGTGAACAGACCGCTCTTGAAGAGTCTGTTGTAAAATACTGATATATAGGTCTATTGTAAAGCAAACATTAGATGCACTATTATTATAGCTCTTTTTTAATTTTTTAAGACCTTCAATAGCCTGTTTATAAATAAGCTTAAGTTCTTCGTTGTCAGCCACCGGGTATAAGTCAATACAACGCATAATTGGTTTAAGTAGAAAGTGAATCTCTTCTCTGTTGTTACCCCAAGCGTATCTTACGAATCCTTGTGAAACACCTGGCTCTTGGATGTACAATTTGTTTTTTAGAACTGCTATTTTTGTCCCATCTGATTTATATGAAATAATTGCTAACTTAAGAAGTGTAGAAAATGGTTCCAAAACTTGATTGGTATTAGGTTCTTGTTTTACTTTTTCGATGACCCAATTATAAGTTTCTTTAATAAACGCCATACTTAAGGAATTCATATATACTATATTATTAAAATTCTTAAGTATCTTTATTTTATTATTTTAATAAATTTGATTTTAATTTAAATATTTTTTAACATATCATAATATATATCATGATTATTCCAGTCAGATGTTTTACATGTAATAGAGTACTTGCTTCAAAATATGCCAAATATAAAGAGATTATCGCAACGGAAACCGATAGCGAAAATATTATTAGTGGAGACCCGAGCGTAGATTTATCTGAAGATAATGTGTATCAAAAAGCCTTCAAAGAAATAGGTATTAATGATAGGTATTGTTGTAAAAGGCATATTTTGTCTCATATTGACCTAATCCAAAAAATCTAAAAAAATATCTTATTATTATATAATTATGTCACAGCCAACAATAACAGCTTTAGATAGTACTAAGCAGGCAGCTATAGATTTTTTTTCGGATAATAATCCAATTCTAAAAAATATGAACCTGTCAATGAAAGATGCAATTAAATTGGGAGCAATTATGTTTATTCTTGTCATTTTAGCTCTTGTATTCAGAACAACTATAATAAAAATGTATAGTTGGTTTAAGGGCTTCATTAAGAGAAATATGCCTTCATTAAATTTCTTATTAATATAATTAATTTTATCAATTTCTTATAGTATAATAAATGGATAAAACAAAAACTATGGATAAATATTTAAGTGATAATGAAAAAAAACACCTGGAATATTTAAATAATACGAGTAATAGGATAAATAAGTTGCAAAATGAAAAAAAAGACCCCTTTAATATGAACTTATCTGAATTAATACAAAATTGGGCCAATGCAAATATACATGTACTTATTGATATTACAAATTTTTTTTCTAATTTACAGAAATATAATAGATATTTTGATGATATAGATAATACAGGACAGTGGTTTACTGGAATAAAAAAATTTATAGTTGACTTAAGTTCAATATTTGTTAAAAAGAACAGAGGTATCTATATTGGATTTACTTTAATTTTACTTTCATTTGCTTTACATTTGATTCAAATAACTTCTTAATCTATATTAAATGCTTAGTGATATTAATTTTGTATTTTCTAAGTTAGATTATGTTTACTATATGTTTATGACATTTATTTTATTTTCATTCCTCAAAAATTCTCAAATATTCAATACCTCTAATATTATTTCATTAGCGTTAACTGGCTTAATAATTTATTTCTTGCTTAGTAAAAAAATATCAACAGACTATTCTCAAATGGAATTTTTAAACAATAAACTCAAAAATATCCAGATAGATAAATATCCTTATCTTAAGGAAGATGTTCATATAATTGATTGTATAGATAAACTTCAAAGCTTATCGCGTATAAATCGTCTTAAATTCAATAGCATATTAATTTCCCTAAACAAATTTTTCAGGTATTATCAGCTTTCTAAACAAAGAAATCTTAGACCAAATGATATTTATTATAGTGCAAAAGATAATTCCAAAAGAGCTTTAAATGCGCTCAAATCATTTGTTATAGAAAATAATAAATATCCATATTTAGAAGACGATAGAATTATATCAACTGATAAATATCTCACTGAAAATAATAATATTGTAAAATGTAGAAATATTTTAAAAAATAGATTAGGATTATATCTTAATGAAATGGAAAGAAATATAAATGATGATTGGGATAAAGGTAATATTAATATATATTCTTCGCCTATTTATCCCGATGATGAGGATGGTATTGTTGAAACTAAAGGTTTATCTAAATTATATAATATTTATTAATCAGGTAAAATAAAAATATAAAAGAATATATATATGGTACGCAAAATAAGTAAAAAAAATATGGCTAACCTTATAGAAAGTAACTACGGCTCAATTTACAAAAGTAGCGGTGGTGGTAAATTAAGTGTAGGCAAACAAAACGTTAAAACATTTTTAAAAAAAATTCTTGGTAATAGAGTATTAGATTTATATTTAAAATATGGTGGAATTAAAACTCTTACAACTGCAACGTTAGTACCCATGGCACTAATATTAGGTAAACAAACTCTTGAATCAATGATGAATAAACAAGTAGGCGGTGGAACTAAAATACCTAAAAATATACCAATACTTGACGACCCTTTGGTAGGTTCATACCTCAAATTAATGGGATTATCGGTTCTTAATTTAAAATTAAATACTCTTGTTCCACTTGGTGTAGTTATGATTGCATATGACCTTTTCCTTAAAAACAATCAGAATGGTGGTGGTAGTTCAATTTTAGGAGAATCTATACCACCCAATGTTTTACAAGGCGTCGGTTCTGTTTTATCTGGAAACTCACCAAGTCTTTTAACTTCAACAAATTACTCGATAACTGATAATGCACTCGGTGTAATGCAATGTTCTGATGGGTCCTGTGGAGCTAATCAAAATACATCTTACATTAAAGAATCTGGAGTAAGTCCTACAATAACTGTAAAAGGTATAACTGGTCCTGACAAAGTTGTTACTAATACTTTTAGTGCAAAATATAATGATCCATTAGCTTTAAAGATTCCTAATTCTATGGCAGGAGGTGGTAATATAGATAATCAATACAACTTTATTCAACATCCCACTAATAAAAGAAAATATAGCCTCCAAAGTAAAATGGGTCAAAGTATATTAAAAAAATATCTTAAAAATAATTAAACTATAATAAATAAATGGTATATAACATTATTTATTTATTATTTAAAAATAATTATGAAGCATTTACTAACTTAAATTACTTAACTTATTTTTTTAAATCAATAGTTTTTTTTACTTGTACCTACACAGCACCGCTCTACTTCTTGGATTATCTAACAAATGTAACAGAGAATAGTGTAACTAATAATATTTCGAAAGTCATATTCAATGTTTTTTATTTTTTCCCCTGCTACGTTGTTTTTATAATTATTCATAACTCGCGACTAATAAAATTACTTGAGAAAAAATTTATAGTGCATAATAACCCATCTCATATCTACATGACTCTGTTCTTTTCTTTTATATATTTTATTATGTCCACAATTAATACTATTTTATACAATAATCCGTATACATATGCATTATCTTTTTTACTTGATTCACTTGGATATGGTCTATATTTTAATGAAATAGTTTACATTTTTTTAGATAATTTACATCTTAATTATTCTAATAAAATAGATTTTTATAACACATACTTCATAATATTTACTTTTTGTGGGTGTATTCTTAATTACATTATGCAACATGTTAATATTTTATTTTATATGCCCGTATCTTATTTTGCAACAAGCATAATACAAAATGGATTGATACATAATAACTATGAAAAATACAGTGATTATAATATCAAATACAATTTATTAATGCCTCTGGAAAATTTATTTAATGTATTTGTTAATATTATTTCTGGTATTATATTTTATTACTTACATAGGCGCCATTTGGTTTATGATATAGGTTCAATCTAAATATTTAGCATAATTACCACTAAAGTTAATATTTCTATCATCATCTTTTTTTCCAAGATTTTTATTAAATTTACTATCTGTAAAATCGACATAACCAAGTTTGCCACCTTGTGCAATATTATTAATATTAGTGAATCTTTTGTTAAAAATTGATTCTGCCTGAACTCTATTATTTTTGTGTTCTTCACTAAAATATACGGGATTCTGATTTGTTGTTGAAAAAAGTTTAGAATTTAGAATATTTCGTTCAAAAATATGCGTATTGTATGTTTCACTGTTTTTATTCATAATGTGATTTGTTCTATCTTTTGGAATATCATTTGTATTTGGTTTATTATTAAAATTAGACCTCATATATTATCTATTAAATTAATTCTAAAAAGTATACAAAAAAATATTATTTTATTTTATATGGATCACTTATTAATGCTATTATCGCTATTATTTTTTGTTTGTTTATTCTCTGTTTTAGCGGGTATTTGGATTGAACCATTTGTAGGTGTTATAAATGCACAACCTACTAAATGTTTTGATTGTGAAAAACAGTTATCACCTGAAAAACAATATTTATCAGGACCATCAAAATGTTTTTCCTGTGAAAAAGAACTTATAAGATTAAAAGGACCCGAATACGCCGCTTTGGCCCAACCAAGTAAATGTTTTTCTTTCGAAAAACAATTTATGAATTAATTTTTTAATAATGATATCATTATTATAAGATTATTTCTTTACTTTTTCAATACTATCATTGATGTAATGGCCCATAAATTTACCAAGGTCACCACCAGATGTTGTTTTATAAACTTTGGGTGGCGACTCATTGCTGACATAGTAATACCGTTTTTTAATCTTTATAGTTTCATATTCAATTTCATCTTCTTCCTCATCTTCAACTTCCTCTTCCTCTTCCGCGTCTTCAACCGCTTCTTCTTCCTCTTCCTTCTCTTCAACTTCCTCTTCCTCCTCTGCTTCTTCTTCCCCTTCCTCGTCTTTCTCCTCTTCAACTACCTCTTCCTCCTCTTCTTCTTCGACTACCTCTTGCTCTTCTTCTTCGACTACCTCTTGCTCTTCTTCCTCTTCGAGTACTTCTTGCTCTTCTTCTGCTTCTTCTTCCTCTTCTTCCCCACAAGATTCTACTTGTACCTCATTCTCTTGTTCTTTTCCCTCAGATTCTTTTTTATCCATATCTTCTGAAGTTTCTTTATTAGATTCATTGTTTGATTTTTGATTGAATGTATCAATAAACTTTTGTATTTTGGAAGGTTGATTTTGTACAGATATATCATGAACTATTGAATTTGGACCAGTATTTTTATTTGAATTAATAGTTTCTACTCCTTCAATTCCTTCAAGTTTACTTAATCTATTTGATAATTCACTAACTTTTCTCTCTAAAATTTCTATTTGTCTGTCTCTGTCACTTATTTGTCTGCTTAAATTAGTTACTATGGAAACCTTTCTCTGGTTTTCCATTTCCTCCTTAATCTCTGTGTATTTTTGTTTAAATTCAGAATTTTCAGACAGTAAAGTGCTGTTTTCAGATATAAGTCGTGTAAAATTTGTATTGATTGAATTTATATCACTATTAATACTTGCTTTTATAGCGTCTATATGTGTATTAATATCATTTTTAATCGTCAAAAGATTTAAATTATAGTGATTATTGACCTTACTCATCTACTTAAGAATAATAAATTATCTTTAAATATATGTATTATTAATTTAATCATCGTCTTCAAGGTCTAAATCACCACGCGTAAGAACTTGTGGTTTAATACCACCACATCTTCCACACACACTTTCTCCAGTTTCTTCGTCTATTTGACTACAATAATTGGCAAAATACTCTTTAAACATAGGCAGTTGATATAAACAATTCCTATTTGCCCACAACTCCTTAATCATTTTACCAGGTTCTGTCGGGTCTGAAACCCGTGTCATCATGTCAAATACACGAACTCCATCGGCAATATATCTAGAAATAGATGATAAACGCCACATCCATGTAATTGCATGTGATAAGCCCATCTGCTGTGATTCCAATATAGCACCAACAGAAGGAAATGCCTGCATTGCAAATGTTAACGCGGGAGCATATTGTTTTCTACTTAATGCAAGGAAAAACAGCGAAAGGTCACCTGAATGTTGTATTAAGAAATCAAACATTTTTTTTGCTAATACAGCTGGGATTGAACCAGTTCCACTACTAACTGACATAGCTGCAACTCCTAATGGTGTAAATGGAGGCGCCAAAAGAAAGGGTGCAGCAGTAGGTATAGAGGCCAACATCATATCTGTAGTAAATGGCGTAGCTTCTAAGAATGGTTTAGCGGCTATATTCATGTGTGTAATAATCCACGATATCATATCAAATGGCATAGTACAAAAAACTTCTCCATATGGGCACAATACAGATTCAAGTGTATGAGGAATAAATATAAACATTTCTGCTATATTTTTCATTTTCATAAATAAATTCGGTACCATTGCAATAGCCGAACCTGCTGTTTCAGCCATACTAAAAAAAGTATCGGAATTATCAGCTTCTAAAAATTCATTTATACCTAATAACTTACCAGTACTATCTAATGTCATTTTAGCATTTTCCATTACTTCTGCCGCCTGACTTGATTTACTATATTCAGGGCCAGGAGAACCTAAAATATTATCAAATTGCCTATTTATTGCTTCTCCAAATGCACCCGGTTCATTATTTTCGACATTCATATGTGATAAATCATCTTTGTCTGGGGCACCACCCACATGCTTACTATCAGAATTTATTTTAGAAGAGTTTACTGAATCAGTTTTTTTTATATTTTTATAGGCATCTTTAAATAATTTATCCATAAAAACTACAGTTTTATCGTTGAATTGTAGAACAAACCATTCTGCGATATCTTTATTTACAAAAATCTGCTTATTATCATTATCTTTCAATTTTTGAATATCATTAATTTTCTCCTCTGTACTTTTATTAGACTTAAATATTTGATAACACTGCATAAATAACTTATTAATTAATGAGCCGCTTTCAATTATAGAATCGTAATCAACATCTTCACGTTTAATTTTATTTTGTTTGATTAATGATTCATATATTTCTTTTAATTTATTCATTACTAAATTTCTACCAGCCATTTAATATAATAATTTATAATTATTTAAAGTAAATATTTATATTATTGTTAAATGAAACCTTGTTGTGTAAATTTCTTTATAAACAAAGAACCTGATTTTTTTGTAAAAAACATTAAAAGTTACAATATATTTTTGACTAATTTAGACCTTGATGTAAAAAAATTTATATTTTATACTAAAATTGATACAATTACTGATACAACATTCAGTACAATTATACCAAATTATGAAGTAAATATTATCACTAATGACGTTAAGCTCAAGGATATTTATGAAAATTCTAAATCCTGTGGCGATTGTTCTGTATTTATGACAGATAATATGGAATATACTTCTTCAAAAAGTAACAACTTAATTAAGCCGATATACTACATCACATGTGAATATGTAAATAGTCGGTTACTGCGGTTATTTTATATTTCAAATAAAGATGATTTTTTGGATATAGATTGTTTAGGTATGTATGAAACAAAGAACAATAATGTTTTTTCCAATGCAACTTGTAAAAATTTAAGTGATGAAAATATAGTTATAGATTATGTAAAAAATGATATTTCAGATACCCATAACTCATTAATTAACAAATCATATAATGAAATAATCCAATCAAAAAGTGACCATAAATCTTGGATTAGATATTTTTCTCTGGTAATAAGTCATTTTAATAATATGAATTATAAAGCCTGTCTTGAAAACTGTCAACATGCCAATACAATTATGAGCAATAATTTGGAGGTAGATTATTACATTGCTAAAATATATTACGACAATAATAACAACAAGAAAGCACTTAATATTTTATCAAAATATTTGAATAATATTCCTGAAAAAAATAGTTATTATCTTAATAAAACTCTATGTTTTAAAATGTATGAAATGATCATACTTACATTATCAAAATTAGGTGAAAAATATCAAGGTATTGATTTAATTAATTGGTTAATTAGAAAACGATTGACTATACGCAATCAGTTTATAATTTTATCGGCATTTTTGGCTAATTTAGAATGCACGAAAAAATATGGCGCAGCTGAAGTCCAAAACTGTAAACTTATATATACGAGTACGGAAAAGTATATTATTTTTAATAAAAAAATAGTAAAATTTATTACTCATACTGATAAATTAACAGTACATGGGATTGACAGTAATAGTGAAAATCCAATTGATATACCTATTATTGATACTACTAATGGTGTTTATTTAAACCATAATAATAAAAATATATTACAGATTCATATTGACCAAAATAAATTAAATATTGGTAGATTAGACATAGAAAAAAAAGAAATTATTTCATTTATGAACCATGATATTGAAGAATATTGGAATGATTATACACTTGAAACTAATTTTATTGAATTAAATTCATACTACTGTTCTGTAGTTAGACATAAAGATTGTAAATATAACTTAATAAATCTATTACTTATTGAAAAAAATTCATTACGTCCCGTTTTAATTACAGATTTTATTAAAATAATGAATAATAAGGTTCATGATTTGTTATTCCAGGATGATAAAATAGTTTTAATATGCGAACATCAAAATAAAATAGTTAGCTACATAATTGAGGAACAAAATCTATATCTTAACTATAACCTGCCTTTAAATTATGAAGAAGCTATTAAATTAAATATTGAAAACCTGGATGTTAAAATTGTAACTAATCCTCCTAATATAGTTGATAATATAAAATTAGATATGTATTCATTGTCTGAAAAGAGTACGAATGTAATTAATTTGGATTATCAAAACAGTATAATAAGCCGTGGTAATTACAACGAATATGTAACTGATTTTATGTATAAATTCGAGAAACTTAATATTGAAAAAACATCCGTTATTTCTTTCTATAACAAAGAAACATGTCATGAATTATACACGGGCTTGAAATCCGTAGATATAGATATAGGAGATGTGTATGAATTCTCAAAATATTTAGCAATTAATATGTGTGAATTAAATAGTTTATCATCAAATGATATATCGGCAATTATTAATAGTAATACATTAATTATTAATCTCATAGAAGAGGATGAAATAGAAAGTCCATGTTCAAAAATTATTGAAAATGACTATGTAAATAAGTTGTTTTTATTTAATATAGTTAAAAATAGTGATTACGTTAACTTTATTTATGAAAAAATTATTGAAGATGACCAGTATAAACAAAGGTCCAATTTCATGGAAATTGATAAAACAAATATAAATAATTATTGTGGTTTAAATAAATACATCAAGGAGTTTTTTGAAGAATCAAAATCTTTGGATTCAAGATATGAGGATGATTACAAAAAACACCCTTATAAATTAGAATTAATAACTAACCTGCACAAAAAAACAGATAATCTTATGTTGATTGAAATACTTAGATATATAATCTACAATAATCAAAATGTAACAATTTTGTATAATATATCAATAAGTGAATTAATAGTAAAACTAAATATATTAGGTAACATAGTAAAACTTGATAAATTAGAGAATGTACCCACTTCGGGTAAATACCTGCTATTACTTGATTCATATAGTACTCTCAGTGAACTTAGACCATGCTGTGGTTCTGAAACAATGATTTATGTTAATGAAGCAAATAAGATATTATATGTTAGATAAAATATTATATGTTAGATAAAATATACAATGTATCAAGTTAGAAATATATCAAGTTAGACAAATTTAGAATATTATAATAAAAAATCATATGAAAGTATTTGTTTTTTTATTATTCAGATAATTTATAGATATTTTTTAAATTTCGGCCTAAACCGTTATAATCAAGGCCGTAACCCACAATAAACTGATTATCTATACTAAATGCAGAATAATCTGGTTTTGATTCAATATACTTATTAGCATTAGGTTTGTAAAATAGTGAACAAATTGTAATATCTTTGGGGTTATGTTTTTCCAAATTATATCTTAAATTTTTGACAGTTAGTCCACTATCAATAATATCTTCAACAATTATAACATTTTTATTTTCAATATTATCACTTAGTCCCAATATTTCAGTAACTTTACCGGTTGAATTAGTATTTTCATAAGAAGAAACTTTTATAAAGCTAATTGAACAGTTAATAGATATATGTTTCGCTAAATCACTTAGAAACATAAAACTTCCATTTAATATTCCAATTAAGATAACGTCTTTATCTTTAAAATTTTCACTTATTTCTTTTCCTATTTCTTTGACTTTAGTCAAAATATCGTCATGTTTAATATAAACTTTAAAATCTTTATCATAAAGTGTTATCTTATTATTCATTAATAGATTATTCTTAAAAATTATTTTTATATATAGATAATTGGTAATAAATAAACAATAATGAAACCTGAATTAAGAGTGGCTGCAATAGGCAATGTAGATTCTGCCAAGACCACAACTATAAGTGTTATTTCTAATAATATTCTCGATAATGGACGGGGAAATGCGCGAAAATATATTTTAAAGCATCCTCACGAAGAAACAACGGGGAGAACTTCAACTATTACACAACATTATACTGAAACTGATAATAGTATAATTGGATTTGTTGATTTGGCTGGTCACGAAAAATATTTGAAAACAACAGCGACTGGTTTAAATGGTTGTTTCATTGATTATGCAATGATTACTGTTGGTAGTGATAGAGGAGTAATAGGTATGGCAAAGGAACATTTAACATTAGCGATTGCTCTTAAAATACCTATTATTGTTGTTATAACTAAAATTGACATCGCAGTAGAACATAAATTAAATAAGATAAAAAATAGAATATCAAACATTTTCAGTCATCCATTGGCGGGTTCAAAAGAGTTAAAATATGTGAATGATAATAACATTAATGAAGTCATTAATACATATTCACATGAAGCAAGTTATGTACCCGTATTTGAAACATCTAATGTGAAAGGATTCAATATAAATAATCTGCGTAATTTTATATATAGTTTAAAAAAATATAAAGAAATTGGAAACATCGAAAATAAAAATCCATTATTTAAAATTGACGATACGTTTCAACTTAAAGGTATTGGCCTTGTTGTATCAGGAATAGTGCAGGATGGTGTAGTTCAGGAAGGTGATACGCTGCAACTTGGACCAATTAATGGTGTATTTTGTCCAATGTATATTAAATCGATTCACAATAATTTTGAAAAAAGTGTTAAATCGTTATCATCTGGTCAATGTGGATGTATTAATATACGTCCAATTAATTCGAAAAAACATGTAATTAGTAGAAGTGCTATCAAACGTGGAAAGGTACTTATTAAATATCCTCATTGTATAAAAAAGTTTGAAGCGGATGTGCGAATCTTGCATCATCCAACGACAATAAAAACAAACTACGAACCAGTTATTCATTGTGGTTCAGTGAGACAATCGGCTAAAATAACACACATGTCTCGTAATTTAGTTAGGACGGGTGATACTGCAAAAGTTGTGTTTGAATTTAAATTTAAGCCGGAATTTATTGAACTAGATAGAGAAATTATATTTAGAGAGGGTAATACCAAAGGCATAGGCAAAATAATTAAAATTTACTAACTAAACATATTTATAATAAAAATATTTAATATAAATATGCTATGAGTTGCATAGTTAATTTTATAAAGAATAACTATACTAAATTATTTTGTTCAAAAGATAATCGAATTTATCCCAGTAATGAAGACCTATTCAATAATGAATTATCAGAAAGCATTGTTATGCAAATTAATCAAGCTGATATGAATGAGCAAGAATATTTTTGTGAAAATCACATTCCTGCTGTTTCTAATAATAATTCTTCTGATAGAGAAGTTCACACTTGTAGTAGGGCTAATAAAAAAAAACAAAAAACAAAATCTAAGAAGAAAAAAAAATGTCCTATCTGTCTTGAAAAAATAGAACATGATAGAATAAAATGCAAAAATAAAAAATGTGGTGCGTTATATCACAAAACATGTATTCAAAAATGGAAAGAAACAAAAGCACCCAATAGTAGAACAATACCATGTATTTTATGTACACTTGATACAATAAGTTTATCAAGTAATAACAGCTTACGTAATATAACAAATGTTGGGTATCCTATTAATAGAGTTGCTCAATATAATAGAAATTATAGTAATCAGTACAACAGACAGTATAATTATTATGAAGATGAACTTAATAATTCAACAAGAAATACACCGGTGCATATACCGTCAAGGAGATATAGGTATAATGAAAACTATAGCAATCCATATTCTAATAGAAGACCGGTTACAGTTTATTAATATAAAAATATTTATATATTTTAAATGAGTAATTTATATTGTTCACCAAAAAACTCTAGTAATAATCATACTTGCTATGATAATAATTCGCTAAAAAAGATAGCTAAAAATATTAATTCGAAAAAAAAAGCGAGTATTAAAGTACCAGAAAAAATAGATGATAAATCCAGAAAAAAACTATGGGAAAATATTAAGAAAAATCTAAGCTATAAGGACAAATGCAACGATGATTATTGTCTTGCTAATACATCTATTGTGAAAGAGGCAGTATCTCCCAAACAACTTGAAGAAACGTTTAGACCAGTAAAACCAGAATCGTGGAATTTAAATGAGAGAAAATGGTTATCTACACTTGATATAAGACCTGTAATGAAACAGTATGAAAAAACAGATAAAACATTTAAATTTATTGGTCCAGTTCCAGTAGATTTTGATTCACAAACATTCTTTGGTACTTGTGTATCTGATGAACTTTGCAAAATAGAAGTTCAAAAACTAATCAAAAACAAGAAAAAAAAATTAGGTGTTGTATTTAATTTGGATCCGCACTATAAAAGTGGTTCACATTGGACCTCCATGTATACTAATTTTAACAATGGTGGCATTTATTATTTTGATTCATATGGTGTATTACCTCCACAAGAAATACAAAAATTAATGTTATGTATTAAAAAACAAGGTAATTCGTTAATTGAAAATGATATTATTGATGTCAATAAACTTGAAGATAGTCATACAGTAACCAGTACTTTTGAAATAGTAGATAATAATAAAATTAAGGTAGATAATCCTGATTTATTTTTATATCAAAACCTTATATTTTTTGGTAAATTGGCAAAAACATCATCTAAAAAATCTAAATTAAAATTAGATAAAAAAACACATAACTACATAATTGAAAAGAATGGTAATATACTAACGTTGAAAAATCCAATTGATAAAAGTAAGTTTAAAAATCTCAATGTTGTTTCTATGAAATCTTTTAGAACGTTTTATAATAATAAAAAGTTTCAATTTAAAAATACAGAATGTGGTGTTTATTCCATGTATTTTATAGATGAATTGTTACACGATAAAACTTATGATGAGTTTATTAGTAATATAATTAAAGATGATGCTATGCATAAAAATAGAAAAAAATATTTTACGCCCAATAGTAATGAAATTTAAATTTGATTAAATTGTAAATTATATCTCTCATTAAAAAACATGAAAACTTACAAACGTATCGGAGAAACTACGGGAGACTTATCAAATAGGCTTAAAAAAGAGCATGGATATAAAAAAGTAGCTATATGTGGTAAATTAGACCCCATGGCGCGTGGAATTACCAATTATCTTGCGGATGAGGATACTAAATTAATGGAAAATTATTTAAACAATATTAAAACATATGAATTTGATATTGTTTTAGGTATTAAAACAGATACTGATGACATTATGGGCATTATTTCGGATTTTAGATTTGATGAACTCAAATGTGATGACATAGTAAAAATACTACAATCACTTATTAATCAAGATTACCAAAAGTTCCATCCATATTCAGCTATTAAATATAAAATTAACGGTGAGCGTAAATCTCTACACCAATGGACCAATGAAAATAAATTAACTTATGATGAACTTCCTGGTAAACAAGTAAGTGTATTTAATATTCAGGTTGATGATATTAAAACAATTTCACTAAAAAGCTATATACAAGAGATTTTTAATAGATTACAGACTGTAGACAATATGCATAAAAGTTCCTTTAGAATGGATGATATCATAAAAAGTTGGGAACAATTAAGCAAAATTTCTGAAAAAAGCTGTGATGAACACCAATTAATTAGCATACCTATAAAGATGACAGTTTCTGCAGGATACTACATAAGAATGATTGCATATGAAATATATAGGACGACTAATGTTCCTTGTCATATATTTGATATTCATAGAACTCATACATAGCTTAAAAAATGTGAATTATTTATTTTTTTTTTTCAACGAAAATTTTTTTTGTAAAAAGTTTTGCAAAATAAAAAAAAAATGCCCCCCCACTGTAACATTGTAACATTTTTGCCAAAAAAAAACTCCTAAATGTTACAAAATTTTAACATTTAAAGTTGGTAAAACTTAGTTAAAAATCAAAATGTTACAAAAATTGTCTGCAGGTTAGTATTTTTGTAACATTGTTAAATTTTTGTAACATATTAAAGAATTCAAATCTATATATAGTATATATGGTTGTATATACTTGTAAGCGATGTGGTTACTCGTGTAACAATAAATCTTACTATAGAAAGCATTTATTACGTAAAATTCCATGTGAACCTTTAATAGAAGACTTATCAATACAAGATTTGCTTACCGAATTAAGCAAAAAAAAGAAAAAAGAAATCAGTAATATTGAATTATCGTCTGAACCCGAAAAATACGCTGAAATACGCTCAAAATACGCTGAAAATGACAATTTGAGCGTATCATACGCTGAAATACGCTCAAAATACGCTGAAAATACGCTGGGAGAGAAAACTCAAATTTCTTGCATATATTGTGGTAAAAAATTTAAATCAGAGAGGTATAGGGTGCAACATGTTAATAGAGGTAATTGCACTTCTGCAGCTTATCATAAATCGAGACATTCTGAATGCAATAATCCTCCTATAAATGAAAAAGATGTTATAATCGCCAGTCAAACTGCACTAATTAAAGAATTACGAAATCAAATTGAGCTACTTATAAAAGAAAAAGGAAATACATATAATTACAATCAAAATATTATTATACAACCGTTTGGAAAATAAAATTTAGCGCATATTAAGAGCGAATATGTAAAAGATTTAATCCAAACAAGTCCAGTTAAATGTATTCCGCGTTTATTAAAAGCAATACATTTTGATGAAGAACATAAAGAAAATCAAAATATAAAAATACCCAATAAAAAGCAGTCATTAGCACAAATATTTAATGGTACGGACTGGGTATATAAAGATAAAAAAGATACAATTGATAATATGACAAATAAAGCATATGGTATAATAAACGAACATTACACCGGTGATAGTTCATATATGGATGATTTTAAAAAACAATATGAAAATGAAGATAAGGAGGTTTTGAAAAAGGTAGTAAAAGAAACAGAAGTGATGATTTTAAATAGTCAACTAAATGATACATCCTAGTTACATCTTTTTTTTAACACCCATATATGTATATCCATGATTATTGCGGACCATGAGAGTATTGACACAAACTTTATTTTTACATGGTAAAATTGAAGTAGTATCTTTAATATAGAGATTACATAACGGTCTGCCATATTTATCAAATTTGAAGAATTCTGCATCAACGGTCCTGTTATTTACTAAGCTTTCAAGATATGTCTTAGCTTCTTTAGCTTTTTTTATTACAAGTTCTCTATTTAGAATATCAAGGCGGGGTTTAATCTCTGGAGAATCATATCCCATCATACGAACTTTAAATTTATAAAACCTACCATGTAGGTTTATACCCAGCCATAAAGTATCACCGTCATATATTTTAAGAATTTTAACTTTTGTTTTTTTTCCTTCAAGAGTAAATGTAGGCGTTTTATCAAATGTTAAATTATCTAGTTTAGATTTAGTACAACCCATGATATTATTAATCATTAATCATTAATCTAATTAATTAAATATCAAATTTATTTATATAATTAATTATTGCGTTAAATAATTAATTATTGCATTAGATATTTATTGCGTTAAATAATTAATTATTACCTTAGATATTTATTGTGTTAAATAATTAATTATTAATATTTTATAAATATTTGTCAATATAAAAAAAAAATCTGTTTCTATATTATAATGCCAGCAAGAAAATCACAAAAAGGAGGTGCCCGTGCATCTATGGCCACTGCCGACATGAGACAAGTTAGAACACTTAAAAATGGAGCCCAAGGAAGATTCCAAGTAAAAAACGGAAAAAGAGTATTCAGAATTACCAAAGGAGCTGATGCTGCTACAATGGAAAAAGTACGCGCCGCCAGAGGAAAAGCTCCCCGTGCCCTTTCCGCTAAAGCCGCCCGTGCCGCTTTAACCAGACACTTCAACAGAAAAAACGCATCCCCACGTGGCCGCGCTATCGCCATGGGACGTGAAATGTGCCGTGCTGACAGACCCGTCGTACGTGACACCCGCTACAGCCGCAAAGGTGGCCCCGCCAGATTCAACTACCCCGGACTTGACGATGGTTCCAACTGCAATGGAACTGTAAGACGCCAATCCAGAAAAGCATCCGCCAAACAAGCCGCCGCCCTCGCCAAAGGAAGAGCCAAACGTGCCCGCAACGTTAGAGCTGCCAAACGCGTATAAATCAATTAATTAATATTTTAATAATATTTATTATTAATGTATTAAGAATATATTAACTATAAAATTCATGTGCGTGCGGTTAATAGTCGATAACAGAGAAAATATAAAAGAAATATTACATGATAAACTCGATAATGTAGAATTTAAAAATCTATGTATTGGTGATTATTGTTTTAAGCTTAATGAAGATGATTTTTTAATTATAGAAAGAAAAACAATTGCGGATTATGCTGCCTCGATTAAAGATGGTAGAAATAGAGAACAAAAAAAAAGATTAAAATCGCAACCAATTAAGTTTATATATCTTGTTGAAGGAAATTTAACAAAGGATAATAGTAGTTTCAGCTATAATAAAGTTAATAAAGATACGATTGTATCATCTATAATTAACACTATTATGCGCGATGATATTCAAGTTTTTCATACATATGATATCAATGAAACAATTTTTTTCATTGAATCAATTTATAGAAAATTGGACAAACAAGGAAAAACCTTTTTAGAAAATAAGACTAATTATGCACAAGACATTATAGAAACTGTAAAAATAAGTAAAAAAGGTAATATGAATCAAAATATTAGTTTTCAAATGATGATGAATTGTATTCCAGGTATATCAACAAAGGTTTCAAGTCGTTTAGCTAATAAATTTAAAAATATTAAGTCGTTTCTTGAGACACTTGATAAAATTGATGAAGACAAAAGAATAAGTTATATTCAACAATTAAAAACCGACGATACCGATAAAGCGCGTAAAATATCTATAAAGGTTGCAGAAAATATAATAGAATTTATTGGGTTTAATAAATCAGATACTACGTCCAATGATAAAACCAATGATGAATCTAAAGAAATACCTATCAGCAATCTATCAGAGATGGAAAAATCAGAATAATTGGTTACGAAACCTCAATTTTATCTATTATATCCATTAATGTATGATGTATAATTGCATCAGCATTATCGCTTAAATTTACAATAATATTTTCATCATCACTAAGAAAAGTATGAATATCGCGCATTTGTTCATAGTTTTCTTCATTTTCTTCATTTTCGCCACTATTAGTAGAACTTGGTAGATTGTCTAGTGGTGCAAGAGGAGGTAGTGGTGTTAAATTGAGATGCGATAGATTACTTTCAGATATTCTCAGTGTACGGCCTCTGCGTCTTTGGTTAAACACTGGACGAACATTTTTGTGATTATGATTTTTCTGAAAATATAGTGAATTTTTTTTACAAAGTTCAATAAATTTATCCAAGCCATCTCCATATGAAAACATATCAATATCATTAAGCATAAACAACTGCAATGAGTTAGAAAAGATTTGTCTAACATTTGTTTTTGTTCTAAAACACTTTTGACAAAAAAATGTTTGGTTTGATACGTACTCAGATAATGAAAAAACCCATTGTCTAAAGTCCATATCTTTTACATAGTTATTGATCGCATTGTAACTTAATTGAACATAATATTTACAATAAAACTTTCTGATATTAAAATAAGAATTTTTAAAAATCAAATAAAATTCAGGCAAACATTTTTTCTTTCTACAATAATACTCCAAAATATGTTGATAAATTGTATAATGCTGATGTATTTTTAAATTCTCACCAGTATAAGGATTTTTTACAACAACTGGTTCGGAAATTTCATCATCATGATTGAATAGGGCATATTTATAAAGATTAATAACTTCACTTATTCTAAATGCATATTTATATTTGTTACAGTTTATTAATGTTAAAATATTATCATCTTGTAAATTAATTGTATTATATGATAAGTCCGTTTCATTGGATAGTTCAAGAGAGTTACAATCAATATAAAACATCTTTTTCCTAATGAAGTTTCGTATTAGTAATAATTTTCTGAAACAATTTAATACAAGTTTACAATCTTCCTCGAGTAGAAAAAATACATTTCCAGAATAGAATTTTTCAAGCCTTGTATTTAGTTCACTGAAATTTTTATCTAGATAGAAGGAATATAATTCATTAAGATACCATGCTGGTTTTTCTTTAATGGAAAATTTATACTTTATATTACTTAATAAAAAATTATATTTAAGCTTAGTATTAGATGGACCAAATTTAAATCCAGACATAATTATATATTATTTGGACTTTATTCTTTAAATAAGGATTAAATTTGATTATAAATTAAAGTTAACGCAGCATGTATATATATCATGACAGAAGAAACAACTATTACTCTTGACCCATGGAATGATAAAAATCATATTCTAAAGGAAGACCATGTATATTCTATTTTTGAAAAAGCAGGTTTTACTAATGCAAGGCAGTTGATTAAAATTAACGACTTGTCGCTATATCAAACGGCATTTGTTCATGCGTCTTATGTTAAAAAATGTATCTTTGATTCACTGAATAAGGATGGTACTAAAAATATTGAAATATCGAATAAACCAGATGGCGCAATTGAATTATTTGCAGAACATCAGGACTATGAAAATCAGGAGTTTTTGGGAGACCGTGCACTTGATTTTAGTATTGCATACTATATTTACCGCAAATATCCAAATACAAATCAGGGCTTTAAAACAGTTTTGAAAACTAAATTAGTAAAAACAAGTAGTCTGGCAAAATTTGCGAAATTTCTTGGATTGGGCGAACATTTGATTATCTCTAAACAAGTAGAAGATAAAACTTTAGCGGGTAGAAATAACGATCGAATTCTAGAAGATGTGATGGAAGCGTTTATTTGTGCTATATTTTTGGACCAAAATAAGACAGATTATGTATCAAAAATGGTATCTGAAACGAAAGCATCACCAGATTTACGCCGAGATTTAAGACTGGTAGGGCCAGGGTGGGTAATTGTAAATGCATTTGTAGAAAATCTTCTTGAATTAGTGATTGATTTTGAAGAGCTACTTGCTAAAGAAGAGAACTACAAAGAACAAATTCTTCAATATTATCAAAAGGAATTCAAACTTACACCAGAATATGTTTCTATATCAATTGAGGGTCCACCTCATGAACGTATCTTTACGGAGGGCATTCTAGATAAAGACGGTAATATAATTGGAAGAGGTGTAGGTAAAAAGAAAGAAGATGCTCAACAAAATGCATCACTTGATGCGCTTAAATATTTTAAATGTCTTGAAGATTAAACTAAGGATTAAACTATATGTTAAGAAAATATACTAATTTTCTTATTATATATTAAATGCCTCCTAAAAAAAAAATAACTATAAGGTCAAAATCAAAGAAAGTAGTTCCAAAACTAAAAGATATTGAAGAAACATCTAAATTATATCACAACAATGGCGTTATATCGCGCGTTGACCTTGATGGTTGGATATTACCGAGTAATAAACAATTTATTGATTTTATCAGAAATACATTTAGAAATGCTACGCAAAATCAAGATAGATTAAACATGAAATCGTGGAATAAAAATGACGGCGAATATAGAGATGTAGCTGCATATAAGCATCAAAAATTTGTTTCAGATTTTATAAGTGAAAATACACCCTACAGAGGATTATTACTATATCATGGATTAGGTTCTGGTAAATCTGGTGCATCTATTATGATATCGGAAGGACTTATAAAAAGGCATGTAGTAATAATGCTTCCAGCTTCATTAAAAGATAACTACCGTCATGAATTACAAACTTTCGCAGATATAAGTTATAAAACCAACTATAATTGGAAATTTATTAATTTAGATGATATTACGACTGAAGAGATAAAAAATTCGTATGCTGATAAATTGCAAGATAAAGGACTTCCAAAAGATTTATTTAATAAAATTCTCAAAACTCATACAAGAGGACGAAAAAAAGTGAAGGGTATCTGGATGGTTCAGTATGATGAAAGTGAACCTAACTACGAAAATTTAAGTAAAACAGAACAAAATGAGATTTCAGAACAAATTGATATTATGTTTAACTACAGATATTCATTATTACATTATAATTCGGGACAGTATACAATTACCAAATTATTAGAAAAACTTGTACCCGATTATAAAACCAGATTATTTGATAAATTATTTAGTCCCGATAAAAAAACTTCAAGTCTTACTAATAAAGATAGAGATGCTATGTTAGATTATATTTATAGAGATGACAATGATGTTGAGAATCCTTTTAATAATAAAGTGCTTGTAATAGATGAAATTCACAATTTAACATCTGGTATGGTAGGAAGTGGATACAACGGAAGAAGATTATATGAATTAATAATGCGCGCTGAAAATTTAAAAGTTATTTTTTTATCAGGGACACCCGTTATTAATAGCGCATTTGAATTAGGATTAATGTTTAACATGTTAAAAGGTATTACTAAATCTTACTCAATAAATCTTGAAAAAAAATTAGGTATGTTCAAATCTCAAGAAATACGAAACATACTTGAAAATGAATCATCTATTGACGTATTTAAAATATATGAAGATAGAAAAGTTATTGAATTGACACGTGTTCCTCATGGATTTTCCAAGAGAATTGGCACTGATTATGTTGAAAAAAACCCTGCTATGAAATTTTTATCTGAAGAACAATTTATTACGTCACTATTAACCAAATTATCTGATTTAGGATATCAACGCAGAGGCGATATTAGTTCTAACTATTACACATTATTTCCGGATTTGCTAAATAGACGAGGAAGTGAAGGAAGTATGTTAGGTAATAAAGCAGAAAATGAAGTTAGTCAAGATATATTTAATAATAATTACATTAATTCTAACAGTTTAGAAGTAATAAATAAAAATCAATTTAGGAATAGAATTTTAGGATTGATATCTTTTTATAATGAAATTAGTAAAGAAAAACTCAGTGACCCTGATATTTTCCCAAGTAAAGAGAACGCATCTGAAGAAGAAACAACTGTTACTATGTCTAATTTCCAATTTATCGAGTATGCAGCAAAACGTGAAATAGAGAGAAAATTAGAAAAAAGAAGTGCACAGTTTAAATCTAAGAAGGGTGCCGAAGTTTCAGGTGATATGCCAAGTTTGTTTAGAGTTTTTTCACGACAAAAAGGATTATTTGTATTTCCACCTAATATCAAAAGACCAATGCCTCCTAAAAAGGATGATTCAATTAAACATTCTATTGTTACTACATTGGATAACGACCAGGTTGAATTAATAAGTAATAGCTTACGCGATATATTACAAGCTTCCTCTGGAAAAGAGAAATTACTTGAAGCATATCTAGATGAACTTGAAGAAACAGAGAAGAAAGTTGCAGAAGAACTCATTCAAAAATTCTATGTTAAGGGTCAATCTGGAAAAGAATTTAGTGAGTGGATACAAACATATAACTTTACTGAAGAAGATTTTATGAATATGGAGTTGCCTCATACATCTGACGAAGTCGAAGATGACTATTATGAAATGTGTAGAAAAGCAATTGGTCAACTAACACCTGAAAATTTATCGGTTATTTCATCGACGGAAGCGGATGGTCAATTGACGCTTCATGATTTATCTCCTAAATATGTTAAAATGATTGAAAATATCAATAATTCACCTGGTTTGGTATTTTGCTATTCTCAGTTTAGAAGTGTAGAAGGTATCGAAATATTCGGTAAAATACTTGAAGCTAATGGATACGCAGTTATGACAGCAACATCCGAAAAAGAGATTATCTGCGATTATACAGTTACTGTCGGGTCACGTGTAAGGTATGAAATACGCAAAGATGAGTGGAAAACTTTTGTGGTACGTGAAGTTAAAGATAATACTGTTTTATTAAATGATATCGACGAAGAAATACCAATTGAAAAGGTATATAAGTGTGCCTATGCATTATGGACTGGCACTGAATCTCCCGAACAAAGAAGAGCTATTTTAGATGTTTACACTAACAGAGATAACATGTTTGGTCAAAAATGTATGATATTTTTAACTACTCAATCTGGTGCCGAAGGTATTTCTCTTTTCTTTGTTAGACAGGTTCATATCATGGAGCCTTATTGGAATAACGTTCGTATTGAACAGGTAATTGGTCGTTCAAGAAGAATTAAATCTCACATTTTATTACCTGAAGATCAACAAAATGTTAAAATATTCAGTTATATTATTAAATATAGCGAGTCACAACTTAATGGGTCATGGATTGAAGAATTATCACCAGAACAAATCGAATTCATGAAAGATGGCGAAGATAATGGATTTGAAAAAACTTGTGACGAACATGATGAAGAAGGTGTTTGTGAATTCCAAGACAAATCCGGCGAAGACCAAATCAAGGCTTTTAGAGCATATGCAGTAAAATTATCAGCTGAAGTTAACACTGCTGATAAAGGTATGACTTCAGATGAAACATTAGAAGATATTTCCACACGCAAAAAAAGAATTTTGGATGGATTTTTAACTCTTATGAAGGAAGGTGCAGTTGATTGCCAATTTAATAGAGAAGATAATATCCGTTCAGACCCCACTATAGAAGAAGCTTTTGTTTGCCCAACTTCTGTTGTTAGTGACGGTGACAAAACATATAATATTCTTGAGTCAGATACTAACAAAAAAGTAAAAAAACAACGTAGAGAACAAAGTATTGTAAAAGAAGTTAGTACAAAAAAATTAAGCATACCTATTATTGTAAATAATTCTAAAATAAAAATATTAATTATACTGCCAACATCTCTTAACGATGTATCTAAATCAGAATTAATTAGAAGTCTTCCTAATGGTCTTGAAATATTTGATTATTACTTATATAATAGTTTGTATTATAAGAAAAAAACTCAATATGGAGATAAAATTGTTATTGGTAACATAGTGAATACACCTGAAAATCCATTACAATCAAAAAAACAATTATCCAAATTTGTAAAATTAGATGAAGAAATAATAAAAGATTATAGAAGAATTGAATCATGTATTGAAAAGAAAGGTGCTTTGAAAATCAAAACGGAATCTAAGCGCATTGAATGGTCGGACAATATTAAACTTTGTCACGAAGAAATTGATAATTCACTTCGAACTAAAAAAATGCATGAAGAAACATGGGAATGCTTAATATGTGAGCAAGAAACCGGCGAAGATGTGTGTCCAACATGTGGAGTCACTCGCGAAGATACAATGATATTCAATGAAACAACTACACCGGTTAAATCAACCGAATCAAGAAAGGAGGATACTGTCTCAAAAAAATCAGTTGAAAAAGAAGCTATTGAAGAAAAATCTAAATTAGCGGAAGAAATTTCTGCACCTGAATTCAAAATGCCCGTTGTCAAAAAATCAGATACTGTAAGCGAGGTATCTGATAAAAAATCTGCTTTAAGTGCAAGTAGTAAAGAGTCTGATTCAAAATTGGATGTATCGGGTAAATCAACAAAAAGTGCAGAGGTTGCGTCAAGTAGTTCTGCAAAATCCACAAAGAAAAAAGGCAGAGTTAAGCGTGCTAGATTTTAATTAGTAACAAATTCACATACAATACAAAAATTAGTATATGAATCTGAATTTTCCAGTTTAATTGTGTAATATTCACTAATATCGAAAACAATATTCTTTTTGGGAATATACTTATGAATTGTTTTATTATTTAGACACCCGAAATCTACTAATAAAAATTCTAACTCAAAAACATCAGAGTTAACTTTTACTGTATAAATGATATTAATTGGTAGTACACTTTCACTACTGATATGAATATGTTTTATTGTGTACTGTTTCTCTATTTTATTGATTGTATCTATAAAATATGGTTTATATTCATACTTTATAACAGGACCTTTTGGTTCAGAAGGTATGTAGTAATGTCCAATATTATATTTTTTGTTGGAAATAGGTTTTGGAGTACTGATATTATTTAGTAAGTTATTGTAATCATTTTTGCAATTAACATCTCTAAATATGTGACTGCTATTTCTATAATATTCTAATGGTTTAAAATTAACATTAGCATTTATTGGTATAATATTATTATCAGAATAGAATGAATTATCAGGTATAAAAAATTTATCAATTATGAAATATACCATATTGTATTTCAATATGCAATATTTAAATAATTATAATTAATTAAGAATCAATTGTTGGACGAACTGTGTTCATTGGGTCATACTCTTGAGTTTTAATTTCAAATACATATTCTATTTGATTAGTTAAGTTAACAATTTTATCACCATTTGCGGGAGTATTTGATGATTCAGTAGACACTTTAAAAGTATTATTGACGTTATCATTAACTACATCGGTAACGCGTACTTTATTTTGATCATTACTTCTAATTACACATAATTTGTCTTTTTTATATGTATTAGCATACATTTTTTCATCTACAACGTAGTCGGTTCCATCAATTGTAGGTGTATCAATATCAATGTCTTTCATAGCTGAATCTTTAACATTATTACCCTCGGAATCAAGTAATTTAAGAGTTAATCTATCTAATTTTGCAAGTGGAAAAGAATAAAATATAGTAAAATCATCATCATCATTTTTGTAGTATAAATAAGTTCTACTTTCGTTATTGCCTTCATTATATACTAGTTGTTTGTCAAAATGTATTTTACAAAAAATTTTCTCACTGAAATTTTTGGTACTAATTATATTAGAATTAAATTCATCAACTGCAACAAAAAAATAAGGTTCGGGGAAATTATAGTCTTCACGTGGTTTTGGTATAATAACACGTCTAAGTTTTATAGATATTACATTTTTAAGTACTTGAGATACAGATGGATTATCAAGGCCCGATGATTTAAAAACAACTGGTGTAGATTGTTTGGCAGATTGCATATCATTATTAACAGTGTTATCAGTGTTATTTTCTATTTCAGATACCGTTTGTGATGAATCTGCTCCAAAAACGATTCTAAAATTATATTTGTCAAATTCATTATTACTGAGATTTCTATCTCGAGAACTTACAATAAGATTATGTGTTTTAATGGTAAGAGATTTGCTGTTTTGTTCTTTTATTAATCGTGGTATATCAAGAATTGTTTCGTAATATTTCGATATATCATTTTCTTGATATAATTGTAAAAGTTTATCTATATTATTACTTGTATTATTGATTGTGGTGGATTGTTTATTAATACTGTCTTTGATTACATCAAGTTCAAGATTAGGAGTTTCAGTAACAAGTTTAATAGAATCTTCTTGTGTCTCATCAGAAAATGGTTTAGTAGGAAACTGTTTATCTGATACATCAGTTATAGTATTAAATTGGTCATTAACTGTAGATGTACTTCCATTAATATCTTGGATTAAGTCATTGTAATTAATATTTTGGTCGGGTTCCATGTCGTTTGTAGAATTAGATAAATCATTTTCTTCAGTAAGTGATGTAAATTGATTATTTAATATGTTGTTTAATTTTTCATTATTTTCAGAGTTAAATTGTGGATTTTGTTGTGTAGTAGGATTAAAATTAACTTGTGTTGATTCCATAAATAATTTCTTTTGATTCGAGTCTGACATTGAAATTTGCGAAGGATGGTTGTAACTGAAATTAATATTATTATCTTGTTTTTGAAATTGATTAAGCTTTTCTTGAATTTCTTTTTGTTGTGCCATTAGATGTTGTATTTGTGCAGTAGATGGATTATTTAATAGATTCTGTTGAGGTAGTGTATTTTGCATAAAATCTTGAGTATTTTGTGGGACATTTTGTTGATTTTGCGATGAAGATTTTGATATAGATTCATAATCGGATTGACGCTGGTTATTTAGTTCATTATATTTATTTTTAATATCATTATTACTACCATTTAAGTTATCTTTAAAGTTAATAGGCGCTGGCATTGCTTTAGGTTGATTATCTCTTTCATTCAATAATTTATTGTAGTTACTCATGACATTGGATTTACCATTCGTAAATTGGCTTGTCATTTGTGGGCGTGTATCAATTTGATTGATATTTGATGTATTAGGTGGATTATTAATATCTCTACTCATCTGATTTTGGCCAGATTTCTTTATTGTTTCTGTAAAATAATTTATCGAAACATTAATTACTTTTTGAGATAAATACCTACTAAGGTCAGCATCAGATGTGTTAGATGGTACGTTAAAAGTATTGCGTTGTTTATATATAGTTTTTACGATACTAATAAGTTCTTCCTTAAATTTAGGATTTGAATTAATGTCATAATTAGATGTTGTATTTAATTTATTTCTGAGTATGTTATAAATAATTCCAAAATTTTCTTTTGAAAAAAAGAGTTGTTCCATTATATTATTAATAATATTTAAATTTTTCTTTAAAAGCTTATTTAAAAGTAATATATTTATATAATAAATGAATTCTAATTTATTTAATTACTCATCTCATGTTATTGCTCAACCACAACAGATTAAATCACATAACGAATCAAGTAATATTATTATAATAGATTCCAAAGATAGAAATAAAAAATTATACTCTAATTCTAATGATTATACAATTACATTTCCTAATGTATTTAGAGATATTGTTGAAATTGAGCTTATTTCGATTTGTTATAAATATAGTAATTTCAAGATAGATAAATTGTGTAATACTATTTTTGTGAATAATAATTCAACCAATGATAATTTAGAAGTTAAAATACCTGATGGAAACTATACCGATAATGAACTTAGTATTATGTTTACAAACGAATTTAGTAATAATCTGCTTCAATATAAAATTGATATGAAATATTCTAGTAGGTTAAATCGCTATTATTTTTTGATTAATAATTCTGACATTTACACTCTTCAATTCAAAGGAGATGTGTCGAACTATAATGATAATTTATTTACCGATAACAAGAATGTTAATATTTCACAAAATAACCAAGTAAATACTTATAAAAAAAATACTAATGGTGCTTACTATGGGTTCAGTCCCGATAATTTTACAAATATGCTTAATATCGACAAAATGAATCTAGAAGTTACTGAAGAGAATGGTAAATTTAATCATAAACTTACACTAGATTTTTCTGATAATAAAAGTTATTATCAAATGACAGAAGCTTTAAATATGTATGATAATGATTTAAAGTTGACAATTGTCGCGGGAGATACAATTTATGATATCGATAATACAAAATTACAGTCTGATAATACAAATACTATAAAATTCAAAAATGAATTTAATAAAATTAATATAATGGTTGTTTTAGATGTCAATTTGGAAACTATATTTAATAATAATACTGTTGTAAACCCCAATATTTACACAAATATAATAGTGGGAGATATTATTAAAACAGATTTACGTGACCAATATGTGTTACTTGATATAAAAGAATTTGACAGATTAGTATCAATAAATGACAATATCCATAATTCATATGTAAAAATCCCTGTGGATATCAATAATCATCAATATTTTGATAATGCAAAAGTTCATGGTACAATTAAATATTTTGACCCAATTCTCCCATCTCTTGATAGATTTACAATTAAGATACGTGACCGCAATGGAATAATTCTTAATGATAATGGTTTAGATCACACAATGATATTTTCTGTAAAATGTCTTAATGATAAAAAAAATTATGAAACCTAATATTTTAAAATGTTAGCTAATACAGCTTGAATATTTTTACGGTCAAACGAATTTATTACAGATATTTTGTCCACATATGTTTTTCTTAATTTATTTATAATAGCATTTTCTTCATTGTTTGATTCAGACGAACATGTATTAATCAAAATATGATAATCCATTTTAGAATTACCATTTATATTTCTAAGTTCATTAATGTAGAAATCAATATTTATCATACTTTCTTTGTTACTTGCATGACAGACTATAAAATTATATCGAAATGCTTTCTTTACATATAACATTAAAACTTTAAATAATCTATGTGAACCAGGTAGGTCCCAAAGGAAATATTTTTTATTAAATATGTTACATACCTTATAATTAATTCCAATTGTTACTTTTGGCTCATATGGACCATCGCACCCAGTTAATGTATGTAATATATGACTTTTTCCAACCGCTGTATCTCCAACAAATAATAAATGCATTATTTACTATACATGTATTTGTTATTTGAAATCAAATTTTATACTTATTTTTCCATTCTAAAAATTTATTTTGAAAAAATGTAAGCCTGTTTTTAACATCAATGTCATCATTATATTTAAGTAAATCTTCGCGTGTTAGTGGTAATCCATTAAATGGATTTGTGGGTTTAAAATATAAGTGATTTAAGATAACCTTTTTATCTACAATTGTTTTTGTATCAGGTAATTCCAATGGTTCAATAATCGGCGAACAATAAATTGGGTCAAGAAATTCATCCGGTATATCCAAACTATATTTTTCACATTTATTACTATATTCATAAATATATCTATCACATTTCAAAATTATTTTATCAGTTATTGACTGCACGGTTTCCTCTTCATTTATTTCAAAAAATCCTATCATTTTCTTTAAACCCTCAAACTCTTTGCGTGGATATAATTCTTCATTAACACATAAATTATCTAGATATATATTTCTGGTCATAATTTTATTAACATCATTGTAAACTAATTTTAAGATTTTTTCAATAATATTGGTAAGTTCATTGCTTGTTTGACAAAAACCTAAGCCAGATTTTTTAAGTTCATGTATATCACGGAATATCCGTTTTTTATATATATTTTTGAAAATACATTGATATAGTTCTGAAATTTTTGATATTAACAGCTCATTATTCGAAAATTTATTAATAATAAAGGATATTATTGAATAGTAATGAAGACATTTATATATATTGTTACAGGCACTTGTAGTTTTAATAATATTAGAAAAAACACTTGTATCAATGTAAATATTTTCCATAATTGATGATAAATCACTTGCAACAAGAATAAAAAATTTTGTCAGTATATCTCCGGGAATATCTGTCAGAGTACTCTCAAAATTGTTTTTCATGTGTTGGTTACATGTGGATTTGTTTATCATTTTATATATTTTTAAATTATCATCTATATCCATTTCAGTCAGAAATTGCGTTGAGGTTTCATTTATACAATCAGTAAAAATAGTAATAATATGGTCTCTTGTTAGTTTTTTTTCATAAAAACCGCTAGTTTCGCCATAAATTTCCAATTTATTATATAAATAAATTAGATTTTTGATTGATTGTTTGTTATAAAATATTTTTTTACCACTATCAGTAACAAATTTTGTTAAAGCGTGAATATTTAATTTGTCACTTTCAAGTAATATATTTATATTATTGTCAGAAATATTATTAAATAGTGTTTTGTAATCATCAATGTTTGGTAAGTCTACAAACCACTCCTGTGATATGATATTTATTAAATCTAATATGGAATTTTCATAGTTATCAAGAGGTGTTTTATGCAAAGTACATAAATATCTAGAAAATTCTTTATTACTAAGTATGAGTTTTAACCAACTTATATAAATTGTAGTATCTTCTTCCATGTATTTAATTTGTTTTTGAATTTCATTTTTAGAATAATTACTTGACATTTCAATTAAACTATATACTTTAATATGTTCTTTATTAGTGAGTATGTTAGTATGTAAATATGACGCTGTATTTATTATTAGGTTTTTCATTTCATTATAAAATTGTTCCTTAGTATCAATCTCAAGTTTATTACCAAACGTATTCATAATGTCAATAAAATTAATAAAAGGTCTGAAATCAGAAGTTTTTGCAACTGTATATTGTGAGTTATTTATGTAGGCATACAGTTCATCTATATCTTGTTTCATATTATTGATGGCTTCAATGTAAAATGAATAATGTTTTGGTTCTGCTTTAAATTCAAAATAGTCTATATATTTTTTATTATTAACAATTTCTCTCAAAAAAAAGTGATAAAATAGTTTTTCTTCAATTAAAAAATCTATATTTTCACTAATAAATGATTTACTTACACATTTTTCAGTAGTTTCATAATTGTAAAAAAATTTGGAAATTATTTTTATAATTTTAATTTTTGAAAACTTATATATATCACAATTTAAATTTTTTAATATATCTTGCAATGAATATATATATTTTTCAGATGATTTTGGATTAATTACATTCCATATATTTTTAAAATCAATGTCATCATTTTCAATTTCAGATGTATTTGTTATACTATTTATAATAAGCTTGTCTATATCAGATAAGTTATCGTTTATGATTGGTGTAATATGTGTATCTTGACCAATATCATCGTTGCTTTCATTAGGAGATAAATCTGTCATATATTCATATATTACTATTACTTTAAATAAAGTTATTAATATCTTAGAATAATTTATGTTTATATTATAAACAGCTTATGTTAAAAATTTTATTGATTTTATTGGTTATATTTTTAATATATTATATAATTAAACAGCTGAAAAATAAACCACGTATAGAAAATTTTAGTATAAATCAGCCTGCTCCATTGATTTTAAAAGTTATTGCGGATGACTATTTAGGTATTTATCATGAAATAAATCCAAAATTGCCTAAATTAACCGATGAAATGATTCGCACTGAATTAATAGATACAAAATATCCTAATAATAAAAAAATTGTGTCTGAGAATGGGACTTGGTTAGAACATCCTAATTTACCAAGAGCATGTTGTAACAAACTTATTGAAATTACTATACCAAATTTTAAGATTAATGATAGATTGTTATTTTTTGTTGGTAATATGGGAGGTCCAGGATATGTAGCTGGTCAAATAGAATATAATGGCAGAACATATTATACTGATGCATTTAATGAAGATATTTGGAATTGTATTGGTGTATTACCTGGATTAAGTGTAAAAGGTCTTGATGCGGGTGATTTAAGTAAAGAATTTCCTACTGAGGGGGGCAAATATCTTGGCAGTAAGGCAAAACCAATTACAGGAAATTGTAGTGGAAATCAATATTTCACGAAATTTCTGAGAAACCAATCTAAATTTTTACATAAATATTATAGGGGCCAGGGCGGCGTTCCAAATAATATTATTGCAACAACAGAAGAAGCAATAAAAAAGTATGGGTATGGAATTGATAATTGTAGAAATTTGGACAAGCACAGTTGGTTAGTAGGTGTTGAAGATTATTCCCCTGAAAAATTAGGATGTTATACTAATGATCTTGCGTTTTATAATGATAAGATTTTTTGGGGTTGGTACCGTGATGATATTATAGATAGCGAACTAGAAAAAGTATTGGCAAATTTTTATGGAAAAGTTTCAAATATACCTGTAATAATTCTTTGGGTATTCTACGAGTTTGGTATAAAATTTAATGAATCAAAATTATTTGATGATACAAGTAGTAAAGAGTATCCCGTTGATGAATATTATGAAAAA
>MDTA01082979.1_pt1 | contig 33521 bp, 34 predicted proteins | sample 811151 | NCBI WGS metagenome assembly MDTA01 (sample SAMN05326648, study PRJNA326480) | marine metagenome | isolation source: seawater | place: Indian Ocean: South | collected 2010
AGAAAGGGAAGTAATTTTGGATTCACTGAAGTGTTCATAATAAAAGATTACTCAATCTTCATAGAGTATTAACCTTTTACGGTACGACTCGAGAGTAGCCTTTAGTTATGGCGCGTCGTACTAAAATTATCGCAACGATTGGTCCTGCTTCTGAGTCAGAAGAAGCAATCCGCGGACTCATTAGGGCTGGAATGGACGTAGCGCGATTGGGTTTAGCGCATGGAAGCATAGAAGACGCAATAAGCAGATTGCAATTGATTAGGAGTATTGCAAAAGAGGAGAATAAGACAGTAGGTATTTTAGTTGACTTACCTGGTCCGAAAATTAGATTGGCTTCCTTTGGAGATTCTCCTGTTCTCTTAGCAGAAGACTCTATGGTCAAGGTTCAAATTGGTGATTCTTCAAGTAATGATTCAGTAATTCAGGTCGATTATGAAAATTTATTTAATGATGTCCACTTGGGTGATCGTCTAATCGTTGGTGATGGTCGAGGAGTAATCCAGATTGAAGAACGAAAAGAAAACCACTTAGATGCCCGCGTCATACATGGGGGAGTGTTAAGTGGAAGGCCGGGCCTTTACATACCTGCCAGCCGATTATCTGTTTCAGCACCGACTGACTGGGATCTGCAGGCTTTAGATCGATTTTTGGAATTAGAAGTCGACATGGTAGCTCTTTCGTTTGTTCGCTCAGCTGCTGATTTGGCCAAACTTTCTTTGGATCCTCATCCGGATGGCCCTTTAGTTGTCGCAAAAATAGAAACTAGAGATGCAGTAGAAGACCTTTCGGAAATCATTGAAGCGTCCGGAGCTGTAATGGTTGCACGAGGTGACCTTGTAAATGAATGGCCGATACAAGAACTGCCAATACTTCAAAAAGAAATTATCCGCAAGTGTATAGCCCTTGGAAGACCTGCCATTACAGCAACGCAAATGTTGGAATCGATGATCATAGCTCCGGACCCTACTCGCGCTGAAGTTTCCGATGTAGCCAATGCTGTTTGGGATGGCACGAGTGCTTTGATGCTCTCTGGCGAAACAGCAGTCGGCGCAGATCCGGTTAATGCCCTCGAAACTATGTCACGGATAGCAGAAAGGGCCGATGATGTTTTTGATCACCGTTCCTGGGGCGAAGAATTGTCAGAAATGAGATTAACTGACACTGACGATCCGAACACATCAGTTACGGATGCTATGACTCAAGCTACTTATCGTGCAGTTACTGAACTAGGGGTAGAAACAATTCTTTGTATTTCCGGAACAGGTTTCACAGTTCGTTCAATGGCTAGATTTAGACCCACTGCAAGAATAATTGGATTAACTTCAGATGTGAGAACAGTAGGTCAGTTGTCATTGAGCTGGGGAACAGAGTCGATTCATTTGTCAGAAGGCGGAGATATAGACTCACGTATCGATGCAGCTTTGCGTTTGGTGAGAGACGGTTTGGGACTCGAAGAAGGTCAGCTTGTAGCGGTTCTGGCTGGGACAAATGCTAATGCAAGGGCGACTAATGTTCTAAGAGTCGAACAGATTCCTTTTTCTTAAGTTAAGACTCATCGCAAAACGGGTTTTTACCTAAAGGGATTTGTATGTTCTGTCCAAAGATCTCACAACTGCACGTACTGATACAGCCCGAGAGTTCTGATCTCTCACTCCATACTCCTAGCGCTAAAGCAAAAACGATCGTGAGGAAGCTCAATTTCAGTAACAATTTACTAACAAACCTTAGGATAAGCAGCAGGATTACCCCTAAAAGCACTAACGCGACAATAGTTAAATTCTCGACAAGTTTTGGTGAAACCCATTCTGGAAGGTACTTCTCATTGTTGAGTTCAGAAATGACATTAGACACATATGAAGATTAGTCAGAGTGACACTGGCATAAGTGGAGGGCCGGCAAAATGAAAGGGGATTGACATTCACTACTTGAAAAACTAATAGAGTGAGGCCGTGGAAAATTTACTGACTAATCACTTTGGAGGAGCTGTATTAGCTGGTGGTGCTAGTGAAAGAATGGGATTCAATAAGGCCTTATTAGAGATAGACGGAGAACCCCTCGTACTTAAGGTCTTGAATTCACTAACAGAAGCAGGAATTGTTGATTCGAAAATTGTCGGAGGTGATTTGGATTCCTACAGTGAATTCGGTTTTGGATTCATCGAAGATACTTACCCAGGTGAAGGACCGCTTGCTGGAATAATTACTGCGTTAGATCATTACAAGAATTTAGACAAAGGCCATGTTTTTATACTTGCTTGTGATCTTCCAAATGTTTCATCATCATTTATTAATCAGATGTGTATCGAGTCGCTTGAAGCGCCAGAATCTATAGTGATTCCTACAAGCAATGGACACATGCAGTGGATGCATGCTTCATGGCCTGTCGTAATTTTAGAAAATTTGATTGAATCTTTTCAAAAGGGAGTAAGAGCTCCGTGGCGAGCATGTAAGGGCCTTCCTCTTCTGGAAATTAACTTACCTGATAAGGACTATCTAGTTGATGTTGATTCACCACAAGATATCGCAAGGTTTTTGAAATAGAAATTGATTTGGAAGGAAGAGCAAACTGATAGAAGAGAAAGATAAATATAGTCTTATTGATTCCAATGATGCTCTTAGTGATCTTTTTACTGACCTAAAGAGTGCTGAAATTTTGGCTATTGACACCGAGTTTCATCGTGAAGGCACCTATTTTCCGAAAGTTGCTTTGATCCAAATTGCATGGAGTGATGACAACGTTGCACTCTTGGATCCGTTGTCTTGCGACTTGCAGATACTCTCAGAATTATTTGAAACCGACATACAGTTCGTAATGCATGCCTCCGCTCAAGATCTGGAGGTTTTTCACCGAATTTGCGGAAAATTACCCAAGAAACTTTTCGATACTCAAATAGCAGCCGGTTTTCTTGGCTTATCTAACCCTTCACTTGCCATTCTTTATCAGAAATACCTTGGAATAAATCTCCCCAAGGGAGACAGGATGACGAATTGGTTGCTACGACCTCTTACGGAAAAACAAAAGTCTTATGCAGCTTCTGATGTCGCTCACTTGATCGAAATTTATGAATTGCAAAAAAATAAACTAATCGAATTGGAGCGTATTTCTTGGGTCGAAGATGAGTGTGTCGCATTCCTGGAAAAGGAGTCCCTTCGTCGCTCACCCGATCAAGCATGGCGGAAAATCAAAGAATTAAAGCGCTTGAAGGGAAGATCGAAAGATGTGGGGCGTTCAGTTTCCCGTTGGAGAGAAATGGAAGCGGCAAGATTAGATGTACCTGTAAAAAGAGTTTTATCTGATCTGGCGATTATTTCTATTTCGCAACAGCTTCCCAAATCGGAGCATGAGCTTCGCAATATTAGGGGAATGGAAAGCCAAAAGTTGCGAAACGGATATAACGAAGCAATTCTAGATTTAGTTAGTAATGCACCTTCTTTTCCTGAGGAAAATACAAAGGAAGATGTTAACTATAAGAATTCTGATTCGAAGGCAGCAGTTTCATTGATCACCGCTTATATCTATCAGTTAGCTCGAGATTCAGAAATCGACCCTTCATTTATTGGAACACGAAACGACATAGAGGCACTAGTTGCTGGTGAAACGGAGTCGAAGTTGATGAGTGGTTGGAGGGCAGAGCTAGTTGGTGAAGCTGCTAGCAAAATTTTGTCAGGTAAAGCCTCACTGTTTTTCGACGGCGAGAACCGGATAGTTTTAGAGCCGCGAAAATAGAAAGAAAGTGTCACATTTAAACTTAAGTATTAGCTATGATTGCTTCTTGTTGAAGTAAGTGGAGGTTTCACGTTGAAAAAGGGACGTCACCGTCGTTTTGAAGAAGCGAGGGCTTTAAAACGTAACCAAGAGATGGATATTGATTCAATTTTGGAAAGTTTGAATAACGATGAGGAAACCGAGAATAAAGATGAAGGACATTCACCTGCTTTTGAAGCATGGGCGTCAGATTTTGAAGATGAAGAGGATCATCCCGAAGAAGACAAAACTTAACTAGCCGCCCGTTTCGTCGAGTATTTCGTCAAGTTTTAAAATCTCGTCGCTTCGTAGTACGCCTATAAAGGATCCTCCCGGATCTGTTACTGCGAGAATATCTGTATGCATATTTTCCATAGCGGCAATTGCATCTCTTAGAGACCAAGATGGTGTTGCTGTTGGCAGTTCGGTTTGAATTAGGTCAATTACTTTAACCTTCTCCCAGTCGCCTCTATCTATTTCTGAAATATCACTGAGACTTATAATTCCCAAGTATTGATCTTTTTCCACTACAGGAACTGAAAGTTCACGTCTTCCTAAAACGTGAGAGTAAACGAATTCAGAAACTGATGCATCTGGTGGAACAGTCAGTACGTCGGTTGTTAAAGCAGAAGTTACGGGAAGTGTGAATCTTCTTTCGAGGTGTCCTAATCTTACGCTGTGTTGATGTTCTGCTACAGATGACTTGCCTGCAACCAGCTGGCTGACTGCTGCTGCTATAAGTGCCGGCACGACGAATGTTCCTGCTGTAGATTCGGCTACAAACATTACTGCTGAGATGGGCGCACGGTAACCGGCGCCTAAGAAAGCTGCAAGGCCAAGTGTTGGGTATAGACCTGGTCTGTCGGATCCAATTAACTCACCCGTAAATTGACCCAAGATAACACCTTGTGCAGCGAGTGGTATGAAAAGACCACCCACGCCACCAGCAGCTAGTGTCACAAGGGTGGCAGAAATTCTTAGACCAAACAGCAAGGCTATTAGACCCAAGCCATTATCTGGTGAAACCACCCATTCCATTGCTTCAATTCCCGGCCCGATAGTTAATGGAGACCCAAAAGCGGCATCGGCAGAAACAGCAAGTGCAGCCAAAATAAGTGCAGCAAAGATGACTCTTGGAACGAAAGAAGTCTTTCGTGATTGACTTTTCGACCACCTGACCAGCCAAGCCATAGAACGGCCTCCAAGTCCAGCTAGCACGCCTAGAAGAAGAGCGCCAAACAAGTCACCCGTTTCCACCCCAGTAAAAAGATCGGCTAGTTTTGACGCATCAAACCAGGCCATACTTTCTCCAGAACCTACTTGTACGCTTTTCAAATCGACACCTATTCGGTATTCAGGGTCATTCAAGAAAGGAACTACCGCTTTAGTGCCTACAAGATTTATATAAGTCACATAACTGGTAGCAGCCGCAAAAAGAGAGGGAAGTAAAGCACGTCTGTTCACATCATCTCTGTAAGGAGCTTCGAGAGCGAAGAGAACACCTGTTGCTGGTGCTTTAAAAACTGCAGCAACACCCGCAGCTGCACCCGCAGTTAGGAGCACCTGTATATCTTCTCTGCGTAACCAATTTTTGAAACGCTCGGAAAGAGTTATACCGGTTGTGGCTCCTGCATATATAGAGGGCCCTTCTAAGCCAAGTGAGCCTCCAAAACCGATTGTTGCAACACCTGCCAAAAGTTTCACTGGTAAATCTCTTAATGGCAGACTGGGTCTTCTTTCATGAAAGGCTTTCACAAATTCATCTGAAGTTCCTGAACTGGTGTTTTTACCCAAGAAGCGAATAATTGAAACTGCTAAAAGTAAACCTATGCCGGGAGCTATAGAAATTTGCCATAAAGGTCGACTTGAGATTTCTTCAAACAATATTTCATCGGTAAGTATTTCAAAACCTGCGATTATGAAAGCGACTAGAAAGCCGGTCAGTATCGAGAGTAGGAGAAGAGGACTGTTCCCGGTGGGTAGCAGTTTTTTAAGTTTCTCCATTAGTCCATTCATACAGGGAGTCAAGAGATGATCCTCATATATGGGAAGATTGACTTGAATTCTTAAAAATAAGAGGCAGAATTGTTTATGCGTAGAAGACGGCAAAAGATCGATGATCCACTCGTTCAAGCTCTTATTGAAGCTCTGGATTCGAAGCGGGTAACAGATGGTGCATCGGCTCGGCGTTTATACAGCAGGGATGGTTCCGTTATGGAAGGTGGACGTGCAGGCGTTGTGTGCTTCCCAGAGACAACTTTAGAAGTTGCCGAGTGTGTTGCTCTTGCTAATAAATTTGAACGCGAGTTTGTAACGAGAGGAGCTGGTACCGGATTAGCAGGCGGGTCAGTTCCTTGTAATGATCCGATAGTTATCGTGACCACTCGAATGAACAAAATACTTGAGGTGAATTTCGAAAAGAAAATCGCCTGGGTTCAACCCGGGGTAGTCAATTTAGACTTATCTTCCTCTTTGAAAGGCACAGGGCTCCACTTTGCTCCAGATCCATCTAGTCAGCAAGCTTGCACAATAGGTGGGAATGTCGCCAACAATTCTGGAGGTCCACACTGTTTGGCCTATGGAGTTACCAACACACATGTCGCAGCAGTAGAAGTGGTTCTTCCAGATGCTTCAATAGTTGAGCTGGGAAGTACAGAAGGAGAGATGTGTGGATACGACCTACGTGGCGTTTTTGTGGGTGGAGAAGGAACTTTAGGTGTTGCAACAAAAATAGCTGTACGTTTGACAGCAGATCCCCCAACAGTAGCCACTTTGCTTCTCGATTTTTCAAAAATTACTGAAGCTGCACAAACCGTAAGTGAAATAATCGCTGATGGCATTTTGCCGGCTGCATTGGAATTAATGGATAGGAATGTCGTGGCAGCAGTAGAACCGTTTGCTAATGCAGGTTATCCATTGGATGCTGAGGCAGTACTTATTGCCGAAGTGGATGGTTTGCCTGATGGTGTTAATAAAGAAATTGAGCGAATAACCCAAATATCAAAGAACAATGGTGCTAGAGAAGTAAGGATTGCTACAGAACTTGAAGAAAGAGAACGAATCTGGAAAGGTAGAAAAAGCGCTTTTGGTGCAATTGCCAAAATAAAGCCCGATTACTACTTGCATGACACCGTAATACCAAGAGCACGCCTCGCTGAGGTAATTAAAAAGGTGTACGAGGTTGCTGAAAAGTATGAACTTTTAGTGATGAACGTTTTCCATGCAGGTGATGGAAACTTACATCCTCTGCTGGTTTTCGACTCGCGTATTGAAGGAACTTTGGAGAGAGTTAGAAAGGCAGGAGAAGAAATAGTAAATATCTCTCTTGAAGCGGGTGGCGTCCTTTCGGGTGAACATGGAATAGGGCTCGAAAAGCAAAAATTTATGACAATGCAATTCTCGGAAAGAGACTTAGAAGCTCAAGACGCTCTGCGTCGTGCTTTCGATCCTGATAATCGCTCAAACCCGCATAAAGTTTTGCCCTCTGGTGCCTCATGTGGGGAATTAAATTCTTTGAATGAGATCCCTGAAGGTGTTTGGATATGAAAAGCATGGAGGAATTTGTTGAAGAGGTAGGGGTTGACTGTCTGGTGACTGTCAAAGGTGGAGGAACGCGCTGGGAGGTGGGTGGATCTCTACTTGATGGAACAAAAGAAGTTGCAGCTCCAATAGGCATTGTAAATGTTCAGCCTGAAGAAATGATTGTAAAAGTGGGAGCAGGTACAAAGTTGGACGTGCTAATGGAAGAGTTATCAAACTTCAATCAAGAAGTTGCTCTTTCTGGATTAAAAGAATCGACAGTCGGTGGCTGTCTCGCAGTTGGTTCGAGTAGTCATAGAAGAGCGCGAATAGGAGCAGCATCTGATGTTTTACTTCAGGCAGATTGCGTTGGAGCGGATGGTAAAAAATTCACAGCAGGAGGTCCGACTGTAAAAAATGTAACAGGTTACGATATTTGCAAACTCTTAGTTTCATCTTTGGGGACTCTGGCTTTACTGGGAATAGTGACTTTAAGAACTAGACCAAAACCAGAAAAGCAAACATGGCTCAGTGGAATGGTGGGATTCAATGAAATAACGGCCCGCTGTTATCGTCCAGCTAGTGTCTTATCTGACGGCGTTAAAACGTTTGTGCTGCTAGAAGGGTATGCAGAGGACATTGATAAAGAGGCATCTTCGCTGAATGAAATTGGGATGCTGGAGATGGAGAAAGGCCCTGAAATTCCACCTGCTCTAAAAGGAAACTATAAAAACACTTCAGGTGAAGGTCTACTTGATTTGCAAACTGGTGTTCTTCATTCTCATAATAATCAAAAACGAATAGAGGTCTCCGAGAAAGTAAGAGAGCTTTCTTCAAGAGTCAAAGACAATTTTGATCCTACTGGAAGATTAAATCCTGGTAGGAGTCCTTATTTTTCGTGAAACAGGTGCATAGATGAACACTGCAGACAAAATCTTTTCCTTAGATTCGGAAGTACTCAACGCTTGTGTCTCTTGTGGTCTGTGTCTTCCGCACTGTCCCACTTACAGGGTTACTGGAGATGAACGACTGTCTCCACGTGGAAGAATTTCTCTAATGCGAATCTCTGAATCGTCAGAATTCGTTCCCACCCAGGAATGGATTAACTCGATGGATACGTGCGTTCAATGTTTGGGGTGTGAGACTGCTTGCCCCTCTTCTGTCCAGTTCGGAGATTTGATTTCTGAGACTAAAAAAAATCTTCGACATGTTAGAAAACTGCCAATAAGTGTTAGGTGCGGACTTAAAGTTATTGCACGACCTTTCTTACTGAAAGTTGCTACATTCTTTATTTCTTACCTTCAAAAACTGGGACTTTTTCGTAACTCTTCCTATATCCCCTCAGGAGTTCCTTCTGTAAAAAGAAAACTTTCAGTTGATGATTCAACAGGAGAACCTGTTCTGTTCACAGGTTGTGTAATGAATTTTTGGACCCCTTGGGTACATGAAGCAGCTTTGAAATCTCTGAAATTTTTTGGAGTTAGCCCAGATGTTTCTGGCAACAAAGTGGGATGTTGCGGTGCTTTGCACGAACATTCGGGTTTAACGAAGGAGTTCGAAAAAATGGCGCAAAAAGTGATTGAGAAAATGCCTGACACAGTTCCCATTTTGGTTAACTCTGCCGGCTGTGGGGCTGTTTTGAAAGAATATGGAACTTTATTGAAAACTGATGAAGCAAAAGAATTTTCGAAACGAGTCTTCGATGTTCACGAATGGATGGCTGTAAATTTCGAACTTCCTAAAAAATCTGCTGAAAAAGAAGCAGTCATAGTTCAGGATCCTTGTCACCTTCGACATGTACAGAACTCTCATCATCACGTAAGAGACCTTTTGGACCCTTTTTTAGAAATAGTTGAACTCTCTGACGACGGGTTATGTTGTGGCGCTGGAGGTGTTTATTCTTTGACTCAGAGGGAACTTTCTACTGAAATTAGACAACTCAAGAGTACGACTCTTAACGAAGTCATGAAAGGAAAAGGAACGCTTAGAGTAGCAAGCGCGAATCCGGGGTGTGTAACGCATTTACAAGCCGAAGGTTTTGAGATGAAACACCCACTTGAGTTAGTAGCAGACTATTTAAGTGAAATGGATCATCAAAGTGTGGAGAAGTTAAATGAATTCTGAAATTGAAGGAATAAAATCTCAAATTGAAATACTTGTCGAAAGAGTTGCTGATCTGACCCTGCATGAACTAAGGGAAAATTTAGACGCAGGTGGTGAGAAGGCGTCAGCGAAAGAGAAGCAGTTGGCACGAGCTAGACGCTCCCTGGAAAAAGCAGCTCACATTCTTTCAGGTTTAGATGATTAACTAAGCGTTTATTAGCGGCAGAAGCGTCCGGCCATTGCCATTTATTTTTAACTTTTTGTTAGGTTCAACATCTCCATACAACGTGCTGCGTTGCACAAGTTCCCTTCCTAGGGGCTCTATAAGGGCTTCAAAGTCAGATTTTTTTACCATTTGTCCATGTTGAGCTCCCGCGGCTCGTGAGATGTTTTCGTCAATTAAAGTGCCCCCTAAATCATTCACCCCTGCTTGTAGCAATTGAGAAACACCTTCGAACCCGATTTTTACCCATGATGCTTGGACATTAGAAATCAAACCGTTGTAAGCAATCCTCGCAACAGAATGCAAAAGAAGAGTTTCCCTAAAGGTGGGTCCTCGCCGCGATTTTTCCTGGAGGTAAATAGGTGAAGCCATATGGACAAAAGGTAATCCTACGAATTCAGTAAAACCACCGGTTTCTTTTTGAAGGTCACGACACAAAAGCAGATGCTTAACCCAGTGTTTGGGATGTTCGATAGAGCCAAACATCATTGTGATGTTGGACCGCAAACCCACGTTGTGAGCGGTTCTGTGAACTTCTAACCACTCTTCAGTGTTTATTTTGTCAGGACATAGATCTTTACGAATTTCATCATCCAATATTTCAGCCGCTGTTCCAGGCAGAGAAGCAAGACCCGCGTCCATTAAGCGTTTCAGGTAAGAGTCAAGAGGCTCCTTGAGACGTTTGGCGCCCTCGAAAACTTCCAACGCAGTAAAACCATGGATGTGAATGTCAGGAACTGCATCGCGAACAGCTTTAGCGACATCTATATAGTAGTTACCGTCGAAGTCGGGGTGAATGCCACCTTGAAGACATACTTCCGTCGCTCCTGCCCTGGCTGCTTCAGCTACCCTTGCAGCAATTTCATCCATCTCTAACAAGTATGGTGTTCCCCTGAGATTCAAAGAAAGAGGGCCTTTGGAAAAACCGCAAAAACGGCACTTAAATGTGCAGACATTGGTGTAGTTGATATTTCTATTAGCCACCCAAGTGATTTTGTTGCCGACTGCCTTCGATCGTAGGTCATCTGCCAACTCTGCCACTGCGGATATTTCTGATCCTCGTGCAGACAGAAAAATTTCGAGCATTTCATCGTTAGCTTCCTCGCCGTCTGCTACGGCACTTAAAGCACTCTTAATTGCTCCGCCAATTTTCGTTAAAGAATTTATCAAGACGGGGACAGGTCCTGGTGAGCCTGAGAACCATACTTCATTACTTTCTGAGGGTTTTTCCGATTCATCTAAGGTTGTTAAAATTTCAGCTTCTAGAGGGTCTGATCTTGCATAGCCAGAAGAATCACTTAATTCCATTACAGGAAAAGAAAGTTTGGGGCTAACCCATTCTTTTAGATTAGAGGCAAATTCCGGATAGATCGTCAGGCGCGGTGCGAGCTCAAAACCTTCAGATTCAGTTACCTGACGAAGCTTTACCAGATCCGGCCAAGGTCGTTCTGGGTTCACGAAGTCTCTTGTTACCGGAGAAACGCCACCCCAGTCATCTATCCCAACTCGAAGTAATTTACTAAAATCGTCTGAGAGATTTGGGGGTGCTTGGATGTGGATTTCACTGGGAAGGATTATGCGAGCAAGGGCTATTGTCTCCAAAAATTCATCCTCGGGACATGGTGGGTGCTTATGCATAGTGGTTCCCGATTTTGGCAAGAAATTTTGAATTATAACCTCTTGTATGTGTCCAAAATCTTGATGAATGTCAGCAATTATTTTTAAACTGTCTATTCTCGACTGACGGCTTTCACCTATTCCTACAAGGATTCCAGTTGTAAATGGAATTTTCAGTTTTCCTGCTTCTTTTATAGTTGAAACACGTCGTTCAGGAACTTTGTCAGGAGCATTTTGGTGGCAGGGTAAGTCGGGATCGATACTTTCCAGCATCATCCCCTGAGAAGCTGAGACATCTCGGAGAGCGAGCAGCTCGTCTGGATAAAGAGCACCAGCATTTGCATGCGGCAAGAGACCAGTTTCTTCGAGGACCAATCTTGAAACCTCGACTAAATAATCGATAGTAGAGTTGTAATTTCTTTTCGCTAGCCACTCTTTTGCAGATGTATAACGTAACTCGGGGCGTTCACCAAGTGTAAAAAGAGCTTCGTGGCATCCCGCTTTCTTTGCAGTTTCAGCAATAGCCAGAACCTCTTCTGGTGTCATATAGGGAGATTCAAGACGCGCTGGAGGTTCGGCAAAAGTGCAGTAGCCGCAACGATCTCGACAGAGTTTGGTTAAAGGAATAAATACTTTCGGGCTGTATGTAACTGTATTTCTGAAGCTATCGGTTCTTATTGAGTGAGCTATTTCAAAAAGTTCCTCACGGGGTAGATCTTGAATTTCATTATTTAGCATTTAAGACCTCTAGATTCGACTTCGAGAAATTTTTTGTAAGACTTCGGATTTCACCTGGTTTCACGTCTCGATTGCAGTTTTCACATTGGACTGAGTGGGTGAGTGGAGAGCCACAATTTTCATGTATGAGCATTACTGGAGGCTCTTCAAGTGAACACCACTCGTCACCCCATTGCATTAAGGCAATAAGCGATGGTGACAGGGCTCTACCTTTTGATGTCAAGCGGTACTCGTATCGGTTTGGCTTCTCTTGATAAAGGAAACGTTCAACGACTTTATTGTCCACTAGGTGTTGAAGTCTTTTGCTTAGAAGATTTCTAGCTATCCCAAGATCTTTTTGAATATTTTCGAACCGTTTTATACCACGGAAAATATCTCTAAGTATCAGGAGAGTCCAACGATCTCCTACGGTTCTTAGTGTGGCTTCAATAGAACACTGGACTTCAGACATTGTAAGAAACTATCACTAAGTTTCATAAATAAACTGACTGAGAGCTATTTTTTTAGCTGATTGACTTTCTCCTCGAGAGTTTGCAAAAGTTCATTAAAAGAATCTACAAAAGCCGCTACACCCTGCTCTTCAAGCAGTTGAGAAACCTCTCTTAGGTCTACACCTTCATTCTCGATTTTTTCAAGTATTGAAGAATCATATTCATTGGTATCTATTGTACGACGAACGTTTCCATGGTCGATAAAAGCCTTCAAAGTTGAATCAGGAATCGTGTTAACTGTCTCGGGTCCAATTAGTTCATCGACATACAAAGTGTCTGGAAATTCAGGATTTTTAGTAGACGTAGATGCCCACAACGGTCTCTGTGGAGATGCACCTCTGTTACAAAGCTCTTCCCACCTATTCCCACTAAATTTCTCTCTAAAAATTTTATAAGCGGCTTTTCCTTGAGAGATAGCCGCTTTTCCTTGAAGAGTTAGGGCCGTTTCTGATCCTATAAGAGCGAGCCTGTTATCTATTTCAGTATCTGTTCTACTAATAAAGAAAGAGGCAACTGAAGAAACTTTAGATAGATCACCCGAATTCGCCTCTAGTCCTTTCAAATACGCCTCAATAACTTGCTCGTATCTTTCAAGGGAGAAAATAAGAGTTACGTTGATGCTCATACCCTCGCTGATCAGTTGTTGTATTGCTGGAATGCCAGCAGGAGTAGCAGGTATTTTGATGTAGAGATTCGGTTTATTTATAAGCGAGTAAAGATCCCTAGCTGCTTTAATGGTTCGGTCCGTGTCGTTCGCCAAATTAGGGTCTACCTCGAGAGAAACAAAACCATCGAGACCTTTTGAATCAATATAGAGCGGCATCATCAAGTCAAGAGCGTCGTTAATGTCTTCAACTACAAGCTCCCAGTAACTTTCCTCAATTGACTTACCCTCTGCGATTAGTTTTAAGAGTTGAGTATCGTAGTCGTTTGTGTCTGTCATTGCATTTCGAAAAATTGTGGGATTCGAAGTTATCCCACGAACTCCGTCGTCAATCCATTGTTTCAATTCACCAGTAGACAGCCAAGATCGACGAAGATTATCCAACCACGGGCTTTGTCCTTCTTCGGAAAACAATTGTTGCAATTTTTTCATGTCATTCCGCTTCTTCAGGAATAATCGAGCGTGCCGCATTGATTACAGATTCAACAGTGATACCGAACTCGTCAAGAGCAACATCCCCTGGAGCAGAAACTCCGAACGAGTCTATACCTATTGAAAAATCAGCCCATTTACTCCAACCAAAAGTACTTCCTGCTTCAATTGAAATGGATGGAAGAGCTGGATCTATAACACTATTTTTATAATTGTTGCTTTGTCGCTCGAATACCTCCATGCAGGGCATAGACACGACTCGAACACCTGAATTCATTGAGTCTTCAATTTGTTCTGCAGCTTGACATGCAATTGATACCTCACTGCCGGTTGCAATAATCGTTAAGGCGGGGTCTTTTGAGGCTTCATAAATTATGTAGGCTCCCTTTGCTATAGAATGCGTATTTTTTTCAGAAGTGAGAACAGGGGTGTTTTGCCTGGTGAGAAGCATTGCAGTTGGCCCCTCATGAGTCACAGCAATCTCCCATGCAGCTGATGTCTCATTCGCATCCGCAGGTCGGAATACGTCAAGATTAGGTATTGCGCGTAGAGACGCAATATGTTCTATTGGCTGATGTGTTGGTCCATCTTCCCCTACAGCTACTGAGTCGTGACTCCATATGAATACGCCCTTTGCATTGCTTAACGCCGCCAAACGGACAGCGCCTCTCATGTAGTCACTGAATACAAGAAATGTTCCAGTTACAGGAAACAGTCCTCCATGAAGGGAGATTCCATTGCTTATTGCGCCCATAGCGTGCTCACGCACACCGAAGAAGACTTGTCTCCCTTCGGGCTCGTCAGCTGATTGAATTCCATACCCAGAGATGGAAGTTCCAGTGTTGCCAGTTAAATCAGCACCTCCTCCAATTAGTCCTGGCATAAATTCCATTAGAGACTGAATGCACTCATTGCTCGCATTTCTAGTGGCGATATTTGCATCTGGTTCCCAAACTGGGAGACACTCTTCCCATCCTTTTTTAAGTCCTGATCCTGAAAGGACAGACCAGAGGTCAGTTGAATTGTTTGAGTCATTGAGGTTCTTTTCCCATTCTTGACGAATTTTTTCACCGCGCGTTCCTGCTGCACGGTAATTTTCTAAAACGTCATCCGGAACGAAGAATGTTTCGTTTTCAGGAAGGCCGAGTTTAATTTTTGTCTCTGAAATTTCTTCATCTTTTAACGAATATCCGTGCACGGCCGCTGTGTCGGTATGGGGTGATGGTTCTCCGATGTGTGTTTTGAGTATGACAATACTTGGTCGATCATTTTCGGTTTTTGCTTCAAGAAGAGCAGATTTTATTGACTCTAAGTTCTCACTTTCTTCTCCCAGCTCAATTACGTTCCAGCCGTAAGAGCGGAATCGCAAAGCAGCGTCATCAGAGAGTGCCAAATCAGTAGGACCGTCGATTGTTATTTGATTGTCGTCGTAAATGACAGTCAAGCGTTCTAACTTTAGGTGACCTGCTAGTGAAGCAGCTTCGTGTGATATCCCTTCAGAGAGATCTCCATCGCCGCAAACAACCCATATATTGTGGTTGCATAAGTCATCACCTAGACGTGTCCTGAGATTTCTTTCGGCTATTGCCATTCCAACTCCGTTAGCAAAACCTTGCCCAAGTGGACCAGTAGTTACCTCCACTCCATCAGTGTGACCTCGTTCTGGATGTCCAGGTGTAATTGAATTTAGTTGTCTGAATTTTTTTAAGTCGTCAAGTGTTAGTCCATATCCAGTTAGATGAAGCATTGAATATAGCAAAATGGAAGCATGTCCTGCTGACAGAATAAAACGGTCTCTGTCGGGCCAGAGAGGTTGACCGGCATCATATTTCATTATTTCTGTCCAAAGGACATGAGCTAAAGGAGCTAAAGCCATCGCAGTACCTTGATGTCCAGATTTAGCAGCGTGCGGAGCATCCATTGCCAAACCTTTAATCACAGCAATTGAGCGTTGATCTATTTCACTAAAAGACATTTTCCTATTTCAAGATCGGATACTGGATCAAGACTTACCGTATACGCAAAGGCGTAGCTTGAAGTGCATTTCCGTAAAGTATCATCCTCCTCTCGAAAGAGGCGACAATTTTTTTTAATGACACACTCAGTAAATTTTGAGACATACGATTGATTCTGTGATTAGAAAATCTGTTTTTCCATTCTTGCTTTTATTTGTTACAGTTTTTGCCTGGTTTAATGCTGCTTCTTTAGACAGGCAGAGTGGAAAGGATTTTCAAAATTTCTTGCCTGCTGAAAAGGATTCCACACTCGCAACCCCCTTATTTTCGGCCCGCAGAGTACCAGTTTTTTTACAGGCGCCTATAGCGGACAAAGAGTTAAAGACCGAATTAGAGAAAATTGTCGCCCAGCTACCTGGTCTGTCATGTGTGAATGTTCTTGAAGATGGGCGTGTAATCTACGAACGGCTTTCGAATGAACCGGTTGTGCCGGCTAGCACTCAAAAGCTCCTAACTGCAATCGCATTGTTAGATGTCTTTGGGCCTGATCACAAATTCACAACTCGCGTTCTTTCTAAAACACAACCGGTTAATGGACTTATAGAAGGCGATTTATGGCTGATTGGTGGAGGGGACCCCTTGTTGATGACAGCTAAATATGCCGAGCGCTACAAAGATCCGTTTCCATACACGAATATCAAAGACCTTGTGATGCTAGTTGTTTCAGACGGTATAAATGAGATCAGAGGTGCAGTGGTGGGTGATGAAAGTCTCTTCGATGAAAAGAGATTTGTTGAAACTTGGCCGGAAAGATTCCGACATACAGATCAAAAACAGTCAGGACCACTCAGCGCTCTGTCATTGAATGCTGGTTTTACTCGTTGGGATCCGATAAAGGAATCAAATGGATTCAATACCCCAGCAGACGACCCAGCAAAATATGCGGCGGACGTATTTGAAGAATTACTGGAAGACAACGGCATAGAAGTAGAAGAGGGAGCAAAATCAGGCCTAGCGCCGGATGATGCCTTTTTTGAAATAGCAAGAATTGATTCTCCTTCGATGTTAGAGATCATTTCAAAGATGCTTTTAGGTAGTGATAACACAACCGCTGAGATATTACTTAAAGGACTGTCAGCACGTTTTGAAGCACAGGGCACCTCTTTAGGTGGCATTAATATTGTTGCCGACTCGTTAAACAAGTCCGGGTATCAAATGGACGGAGTTGTAATAGCCGATGCATCTGGTTTGGACTATGGAAATCGTGTGACTTGCATGCTATTGACGGAATTGTTAGATAAAGGAATTTACTCGTCTGATTTAAAACAAAGTTTGCCAGTCACAGGAGAAACAGGCACTTTAAGGAAGCGGCTTGTAGAAACCCCCGCAGAGGGCCGCGTTAGAGGCAAAACAGGTTCTTTGAATGGAGTCATAAGTCTCGCGGGAACCGTCGATACAATTTTTGATCGCAATTTGAGCTTCGCTTTTGTGACAAATTTTGACGGTGAAAAAAACAGAATCAGGTCTCTACATGACCAGATAATTTTAGAATTTATTGGGTACCCCAAAGGCCCGTCACTGGAAGTTCTAGCACCTATTTACGTAAAATGAATAAAAAAATATCCCCCATGTTTCCACTTGGCTGTGTTCTTTTCCCTGAGGCAATTTTGCCTTTACATGTTTTCGAAGAACGGTACCGGGTCATGGTTGAAGAAATAATGGATACAGATAGATCTTTTGGCGTGGTTTTAATTGAACGTGGAAATGAAGTTGGGGGAGGTGAAATCCGCAAAGAAATAGGAACTCTTGCGGAAATTATCGATTCAAAAAAATTCATCGATGGAAGGTCGCTACTTGTAACTCGGGGAGTCAGAAGGGTTCAAGTCGATAGCTGGTTGGAAGACTCACCTTATCCCAAGGCAGAGATTTCGTTTTTGGACGACGCGCCTAATACTTCTTATGACTTTAGGCAGTGGTCGGAACTTGTCTCTCATATGCGAAGAGTGTTTGCTGTTTTAGCTGAGCTTGGAGATGAAGTCCCGCCAATTTCAATAGAAATTTCAGACGATCCTGCCCTAGGGTCTTTTCAGATGTCCTCTTTGATCCCGATCACCCCTTTTGATTCTCAGAAATTACTTGAAGTTACTTCGGTGACGGAGAGATGTGGATTGTTGAAAAAGTTTCTTGCAAACATTGAAGCGGACTCTAATTCCAGACTTTTAGAATAAGAGTCCTACCGGATGATCTTGCAAGATAGCTTTGATGTATGACTTCAAAAGGTAAATTAGAGAACATTTTGAACCTTCTTCGGGATTACATTCGTCAAGAAACGGTACAACCAATTAGATCTCTTTTCAGTTCACTTCTATCGCACTTTCTGGGGTCTCTTTTGCTGGCTTTTGGAATTATTCTTATTTCAATCGGAGTGGTCGGTTTCCTTCAGCAATTCGACAAAATTGGAGACTGGTTTTCTTGGGTTCCGTACCTAGCGGCTTCGCTTTCACTTCTACTGATGGCTTTTTTCGCATTTAAGCTTTTATTATCAAAAAAAGGTCAAGATGTCTGAAAAACACATTTCCAGAGCTGATCTCGAAGAGGCGTTTGAAGGGTTTTTGGGAGAGTCTGTTCCTAACGAACAGGGAGTTGGTTCGCTACTTATTTTTGGTTCCTCGGTTATTCTGGGTGCTGCTATTTTTGGCATTTTTTTGGCGGGAAAGCGTTCAGGCAGACTACTTTCAACAGTAGTTGAAGTCCGGAGGTCGTAGATGCCTCTACGTAAGCTGTTGACAAAAATAACTTTACGTTACTTTTTTAAGAGAAATAAATTTTTTGCTCCTCTGATTGTTTTTGGCTGGGCGATATCTTTCGCGCGCTGGCTTATCAAAAAGGAAAAAAAATCGGACTCTTCTATAGAGAGGTTAGAAAAAGGAGAAACTCTTTCCGTTTCGCATTTAGATCCAGAAGACTTACAAGAAGATGAGTAGTAATTATCAGGTCGGAGATCAAGTGCTGCTCGTGGATTCGAAAAAGAGACAGTATTTATTGACTTTGGAAGAGGGCGGCGAATTTCATACACATTCCGGAGTAGTTTTTCACGACAGAATTATAGACATGCCCGATGGATCTTCAGTTTCCTCAACTTCCAATTCTGTGTATTTGTCATTCAGACCGTCTATGGCTGAATACATAAAGAAAATGCCCAGAGGAGCGCAGGTGATATACCCGAAAGATATTGGGGCAATATTGATGATTGCAGATGTTTTTCCTGGAGCGAAAGTTTTTGAAACTGGCGTAGGCTCTGGCGCGTTGTCAATGGCTTTATTGCGTAACGGAGCAAATGTATCCGGATATGAGATAAGAGAGGATTTCGCAAATAGGGCCAGAGAAAACGTAAATGTGATGCTTGGCAAGGAAGCTCTTAGCAATTATCAAGTTGAAATCAAGGATTCTTATGAAGGTATAAGTGAAAAGAATTTTGATCGTGCAATTTTGGACCTGCCTGAGCCATGGTTGGTTGTTCCACATCTAACGAAGGCGCTTTCAAGCGGTGGTATAGCAGTTGCATATACCCCCTCTATAAAACAAGCAATTAAATTCCGAGAAGCAATTGCAAAAAATGGGTTTTCTTTATCGGAAACTATTGAAGTTTTGCACCGTGGTTGGCACATAGAAGGAGAAGCAGTTAGACCGGATCATCGAATGGTAGCGCATACAGGCTTTATTAGCGCAGGACGACTACTTTACACGTGAGATTATCTTCAAAAGCATTTACCCTGCTTACTGTTTTTTTGTTTGTTTCATGTGCAAGCTCAACTACTGAAAAAATATCGACTCAATTACCTCTCGAAAAAGCTTCGAACCCTGACTGCTTAGACGATTGTGACGCTCTTAAAAAGATAGATTCTGCAAAACTCGCTAATGAAGTAGATACGGATAGATCTGTATTTCAGATAAGGGGTTTGGGTTGTAATTTTTTACAATTCGGTACGGGTTTCTTTGTTGAGAAGGATCTTCTGATCACCAACGCACATGTTGTAGCAGGCGTAAATTTGCCGGTCATTTTATATGAAGGCAAAGAGCATGTTTTAGAACTTGTTTCATTTGACCCAAATAGTGACCTGGCTGTTTTAAGGGCACCCTTTCAGACTGAAAAGCCTTTGGAGTTAGCAAATGCGGACGAAGGCGAAACTGCAACGGTTGTTGCTTATCTGAAAGATGGGCAAAGGATAGTAGAAGAAGTCAAAGTCAAATCGAAGATTCTTGCTGTTGGAAAAGATATTTTCGGAGAAGAAGGAGATTCGCGAGAGGCTTTATCCTTGGAAGCGTCAATTGAGTCTGGATTTTCCGGTTCACCGGTATTGAACAAGGACTCATCGGTAATTGGTGTTGTGTTTTCCCGATCAAGAGGCGGTGCTTCGACTGCCTACGCTGTTCAGTCTTCAGAAGTTAAAAGGATATTGGAGGAAGAAGCGGATCTAGGTGGCTCCGCTAAATGTATGCCTTAGTGGTATTAATCGGCTTCCAGAAAGATGCATTCCCCAGGACACTCTTCTGCTGATTCAATGCAAGCTTCCACTTGATCGTCTGGAACGTTTGCTAAGCCTTCAGGTCCAGGTCCGAAAACCTTGTCTCCTTCTTTTACGTAAGCGAGGCCATCGTCAAGAAGCACAAAAACATCAGGTGCTATTTCTTCACACAAACCGTCTCCTGTGCACAGATCCTGATCAATCCAAACTTTCATCTCTATTTTCCTCCTAGAAGTGAAGATTTATCCTATATAGATAGTAACAATTATTGAGGAATTTTGCTGAAAGTTAGAGACAAATTTTTTCCATTGTATTATCGTGAATTATTCGAAGATATCTATTACTCAGGAGCTCAAATGACAGAATCGAGAGACTTTTCAGATGAGTTTCCTAATCACGAGAAAAACCCTTCCTCTCAATTTTCCGGCGCGTACGAAAGCCTCGCAGAAGAAGTAAAAGAGTTACGTAAAAACAGATTAGACAACGCTCAAAAAATTAATGATCTGCGAAAGAAAAATCGTGAGATTCTTTCTGCGCTAGATCAGGAAAAAATACGTAATGGAAAACTAACTGACAATCTTGAATCCATTAGAGAGCAAGTAGTCAATTTGCGTAATGAAATCGAAAATCTTTCTAAACCACCCGCTGCCTATGGAACTATTGTGGCTATAAATGATGACCAAACCATAGACGTCACTTCTTCTGGGAGAAAACTGAGAGTCAACGCACTCATTTCTGTACTAGAAAATCTTAACGTCGGAGATGAAGTGGTCCTAAATGAATCGATGGTTGTTGTCGATTCAAGAGAACCAGAATCCAGTGGCGAAATTGTGAAAGTAAAAGAATTACTTGAAGGCGGTAATAGGGCTGTAGTTGTGGGGCGAAGCGATGAAGAGCGAGTGGTTGCTATGGCAAAAACTCTCGATCCTTTATCTTTGCGCACTGGTGACTCAGTACGAGTAGATGAAAGGTCAGGTATTTTACTAGAGAGACTTCCCAGGCCTGAAGTAGAAGACCTGGTTCTTGAACAGATACCTGATGAAACTTATGAAGATGTTGGGGGGCTTGATAGGGAAATAGAAATGATCGTTGACGCTGTTGAACTTCCATTTATGCATAAAGACCTTTTTTCGAAGTATGAATTACCTGCTCCTAAGGGGATCCTTTTGTACGGACCTCCGGGATGCGGCAAGACGCTTATTGCTAAAGCTGTCGCAAATTCACTTGCTTTAAAAGTTGCAGAAGTTACGGGTGATAATGCAGCGCGAAGCTATTTCCTGAATATAAAAGGGCCAGAATTGCTAAACAAATATGTAGGTGAAACGGAAAGGCAGATTCGACTCGTTTTTGAGAGAGCTAGAGAAAAATCAGAACAAGGATGGCCTGTAATCGTATTTTTCGACGAAATGGAGTCACTGTTTAGAACTCGTGGAACTGGCATCAGTTCTGATATGGAGTCAACTATTGTTCCACAACTTTTAGCCGAGATCGACGGTGTCGAAACCCTTCAAAATGTAATAGTGATAGGGGCTTCGAACCGCGAGGATTTGATCGACCCAGCAATACTTAGACCAGGCAGACTTGACGTGAAGATAAAAATCAGAAGGCCTGATGAAATTGCGGCAGCACAGATATTCAGCCGTTATTTAACTTCCGATTTACCTGTAGACGTTGACCTGATTGAGACTTTAGGTGGAGGCGATAAAGATAAGGCCTTAAAGTGCATGACTGACGAGGCGGTAGCTCTTATGTATAGCAAGGAAGAAGCGAACCAATTTCTCGAAGTGACTTATCAAAATGGTGAAAAAGAAGTTTTGTATTTTAAGGATTTTGCTTCCGGTGCAATGATAGAGAACATTGTGCGGAGAGGTAAAAAACTGGCAATAAAAAGAGATCTTGCTGGTGGTGTAAAGGGATTGCAGATCGAAGACCTTCAGACAGCAGTACGTCAAGAGTTCAGAGAGCATGAAGACCTGCCCAACACGACTAATCCCGATGATTGGGCAAAAATTTCAGGAAAGAAAGGTGAGCGGATTGTCTATGTTAGAACTTTGGCTCCGGAAACGCCTGAAGATGCTGGCGGTCGTTCAATAGAAGCTGTTACGACCGGACAATATCTGTAATCTTTCTTGCTTCTTTATAACTTGAGACGTAGTTTCACTATTTATTGAGTTAAAGTCCGAATGTGGCACTCCAGAGAATCTACGGCACTGAAACTGAATATGGAATAATCCATCGCGGGGTTAACAATCCAAACCCTATAGGTGCTTCTTCTTTTCTTATAAATGCGTATCTAAGTCAACTAAATGAGCCTGGGCGAGGCCCCAGCTCACCGAGAGTTGGTTGGGATTTTATAGATGAAACCCCAGATCTGGATATACGTGGATTTGCCCCAATCGGCTCTTTACCTCCAGAGATAGAGCCGAATTTAGTTAATTCAGTTCTGGTCAATGGTTCGAGATACTATGTGGATCATGCTCATCCCGAGTTGAGCACTCCAGAATGTTTGGATCCGATTTCTTTGTTGAAATGGGACAGAGCGGGTGATGAAATTTTAATTCGCTCAATGCGCGCCGCCAATGAAGCTCTCCCGTCAGGCGAGGAGTTAATCGTTTACAAAAACAACTCAGATGGAAAAGGTAATAGTTATGGGTGCCACGAGAATTACCTTTTAAGCAGGGAAACTCCTTTTGGTCGAATAGTGCAGCATGCAACTACACATTTTGTGACCAGACAAATCTATACCGGTGCCGGCAAGGTGGGGAGTGAATACGTAGGTGAAGATCGAAGTGATGTACCTTTTCAGCTGACACAAAGAGCTGATTTTTTTGAAGAGGAAGTTGGTTTAGAAACTACATTAAAACGTCCAATTATCAATACGCGAGATGAGCCTCATGCGGATCCACTTAAGTACAGACGTCTTCATGTGATTGTTGGAGACGCCAATTTATGTGAGGTGGCTACTTTTTTAAAGGTAGGCACAACGGGAATTATTATGGCATTGATTGAGGACGACTTTCTTGATAATCAAATAAAAATAGCGGACCCCGTTTCCGCGCTCAGAAAAGTATCCCGAGACATTTCTTGCTCAGAGCCGATTCTTCTAGAAAATGGAAAAACAGCTTCTGCTTTATCGTTGCAGTGGGAATTGTTTGAACGCTCTCAAAAGTATTTGAATGAATTTGGTTTCGAAAACGCAGGTGGAGAGTCTTCTACCACAGTCATGGAGTACTGGGAGAAAGTTCTTACTTGCTTAGAAAGCAAGCCTGATGATTTATTTGGATTGCTTGACTGGGTCACAAAGAAAAAAATAATCGATTCCTACAGAGAGCGTCACAATATTCAAGAGAACGACTACAAACTAGCGGCGCTCGATTTGCAATATCATGACTTACGACCAGAAATGTCACTTTTCGCGAAGGTCGGATCAGAAATAATCGTTCCGCGTGAAGAGGTTGCCTTGGCAGTAGAGAATCCACCAGAAGGCACTCGCGCCTATTTTCGAGGAAAATGCTTAGAGAAATGGCCGGAGAAAATAATAGTAGCTAACTGGGATTCAATAGTCTTTGAAACAGGAACTCAAAACCTTCAGCGCATCCCGATGACTGATCCTTTTAAGGGGAGTTTTGAACATGTAGATGAGCTGATTAATAATTGTGAAACAGTAATAGAATTAATCGAAAGAGTTTCCGAACCTAATTGAAACTGAGGTCAAGTTTAAATGGCTGAAAAAGAGCAGAAAACACAAAAAAAGATTGAAAAAAACACTGAGGTCGAAGAATTAAATCAGGTTGATTCATCTCGTAATAACGAGCTAACCGCAGAATTGGACGGGCTACTTGATGAGATTGATGAAGTGCTGGAAACCAATGCTGAAGAGTTTGTAAAGAACTATGTTCAAAAAGGCGGGGAGTAGACAAGCGATTTATGCTTGTAGAGTTTCATTGTGACACTTCCAATATTTACACCAACCGAAGACCCAGGCCCTAGCTTTTTTGGCCTATTGCAAAAAGTTGGGTTGAGAGACAAGTCTATAGAAAAGATCCACGACGCTGATTCGATAACTCACGGAACAACAATTGTTGCAATTAGATACGACGGTGGAGTCCTCATGGCCGGAGATCGTAGAGCCACTAGTGGAAATTTGATTAGTCACCGCACAATGGAAAAGGTGTTTCCCGCTGACTCCCATTCTGGTGTGGGTATATCTGGTGCAGCTGGACCCGCTATGGAAATGGTCAGATTATTTCAGTTGCAATTGGAGCATTACGAGAAAGTTGAGGGTTCACCTTTGAGTCTTGAAGGAAAAGCAAATCAGTTAAGTTTGATGCTTAAAGGCAATTTTCCATCCGCATTACAAGGCTTAGGAGTGATACCTATTTTTGCCGGCTATGAAGAGAAAAGTGGTCAAGGAAGATTGTTTCAGTTCGATATTACTGGAGGTCGATATGAGGAAAGAGATTTTGTGGCAACCGGGTCCGGAAGTCTTCATGCCTCAACAGTGGTGAAGCTAAGACATTCCTCCGCACTGGAACTCAGTAAGGCAATAGACATTTCCCTCGAGGCCTTACTTGAGGCTTCAGATGAAGATAGTGCCACCGGTGGACCAGATTTACTTAGAGGTATTTTTCCAGTTGTTGCCAAAATTGACTCTGAAGGCTTTGAGAGGGTCCCTGACAGTGATCTAGCAGAACGCACCGAATCAATATTTCAAACAATTTCACAAAGAGGTGCTTCGTAATGACTATGCCAATGTATGTATCTCCTGAGCAGTTGATGAAAGATCGTGCTGACTATGCGCGCAAGGGAATTGCACGTGGTAAAGCTGCAGCCGCTTGCACCTATTCGGAAGGCGTCTTATTGTGCGCAGAAAACCCCTCGAAAACATTGCGCAAGGCCGGAGAAATATACGACAAAATTGGCTTTATGGGAGTGGGTAAATATAGCGAATTCGACCAATTGAGGATTGCCGGAATCAGACATGCTGATTTAAAAGGTTATTCATTCAGTCGTGACGACGTCGATGCTCGTTGGCTGGCGAACCAATACGCACAGATTTTGGGACAGTATTTTACACATGAGATGAAACCTCTTGAAGTCGAAATGATTGTTGCAGAGATCGGTGATTCTGTAGAAGAAGATCAGCTTTTCCATCTGTTATATGACGGAACTGTAATGGACACCTCTTCGTTTGTCGTTATAGGTGGTGAAGCAGATCTTGTTAGGGAGAGAATTGAGCAGAATTGGAAACCTGCTTTGCCTCTCGAAGAGATAATAAAGCTAACGACAGAAGCATTGTCGGGGCCCGATAGAAGCTTTTCACATGATGAGTTAGAAATAGCTATTCTTTCCCGCGGTAATGGCAGAAGAGCATTCAACAGGGTCGAAGGAGAAGAGTTAAATAGGCTTCTCGCCTGAATTCGCCTAGTCTCACTAATAATGCAGAGGCGAATTTACGGAATCGAAAGCGAATATGGTGTTACTTGTACTGTTAATGTGCAACGCCGCTTGAGTCCTGACGAAGTAGCGAGATATTTATTCAGTCGAGTCGTTTCATGGGGCCGAAGCTCTAACGTTTTTTTACAAAACGGAGCCCGTTTGTATTTAGATGTAGGTTCGCATCCAGAGTATGCAACCCCTGAGTGTGACTCGGTTAGATCAGTTATCGCTCATGAAAAAGCTGGAGAAAGAATACTGGAACAACTTTCTAAAAGTGCAGAAGCTCGCCTGAATGAAGAAGGTGTTGAGGGAAAAATATATCTTTTTAAAAACAATACTGATTCCGCAGGAAATTCCTACGGCTGCCATGAAAACTATCTAACTAATAGAAGAGATGAATCACTTCAATACTCGGAAGTACTAATTCCCTTTCTCATCAGTCGACAAATATATGCCGGAGCAGGAAAAATACTGCAAAGCGGCAATGGTGCCATTTACTCAATAAGTCAGAGAGCCGAACACATTTGGGAAGGCGTTTCCAGTGCAACTACAAGATCACGTCCCATTATTAATTCGCGTGATGAACCACATGCTGATGCTGAGAGGTATCGCAGACTTCATGTAATCGTGGGGGATTCAAATATGAGTGAATATGCATCATTTTTGAAAGTGGGTGCTTGCGGGCTGCTCCTAAGAATGTTGGAAGAGCCAAACATAATTTTTCGAGATATGACTTTGGAAAACCCGATTAGAGCGATTCGAGAAATCAGCCATGATCTTACTTGTAAAAGAAAAGTTCGCTTAACAAACGGACGTGAGATGTCAGCTCTTGATATACAAAAGGAGTTTTTGGAGAAGGCACACCTTTTTTCCGAAATGAGGGATCTCAACTCTGAGGAAAAAGAAGTAATGCAGATGTGGGAACATTGTTTAGAAAGATTGCATGATGATCCACTAACTCTTTCAGAAGAGTGTGACTGGGTTGCGAAATACCATTTAGTTGAAAGTTATCGCTCGCGAAATAATCTATCTCTCGCGGACTCTCGAGTGGCGCTACTGGATCTTCAATATCACGATGTGAATGTGGAAAGAGGCTTGTTCTATCACATGAGTAGAAAAGGGCTAGTAAAAAGCATTCTTGAAGAAGAAGAAATTCGGCGGTGCGTAGATGAACCACCTGAAACGACGCGTGCGAGATTAAGAGGGGAATTCATACGTCGAGCTAAAGAGAAAAAAAGAGATTATACGGTTGATTGGGTTCACTTAAAATTAAATGATCAAGCGCAAAGAACGGTCTTGTGTAAAGACCCCTTCCGTTCTGAAGATGAACGAGTACAGAAACTAATTGATTCCTTATAGCGACACAAAGGTCTAACATAATTCAGTGAAGAAAATAGAAAGATTATTGAATTTGGTTTCTGCTCTCTTAGATGCAGAAAAGCCACTAAGTCGACAATCTATAAGAGAACGAATTCCAGGTGCTTACTCAGAAAACGACGAATCCTTTAGAAGGACATTCGAACGAGACAAAGATGAACTTCGAGCGCTTGGTATTCCAATTTCACTAAATAAGGTTCCAGGCACCGATCCACCTGTTGATGGTTATCAAATACTGAAAGTTGATTATGAAGCAGATCACCCAGTTTTGGAAGCAGATGAAATAGCAGCCTTACACTTAGCATCTAATTTATTTCATTTAAGCGGTGAAGACACTGAATCAATTTTTTACAAAATGGGTGGTGTATTACAGGAAAATAAATCTGCATTGAGCGAAATACCGACTGAAGTTTTGGATAAGAAAATAATGATAGGAATAAATGAGCGATTCACTATTCTTTTTGACTATAAAGACGAACAGCGTGAAGTGAATCCCTACCGTTTGGTTTTTTCCGCAGGAAACTGGTACTTGATTGGATATGACAAACGCAGAGAAGGTTTCAGACATTTCAGAGCAGACCGAATTGAAGGGAAAGTCGAATTAACTGATCAAGAATTTGAACTCATTGAAGAAAGTTCCGAAATTTCACACGGTCCTCCATGGCGGTATGGAGAAGAAGAAAAAAATGTTGAACTCAAAATAAATAAAAGTCACGCTGCATGGGCACTCGAACTCTTAGGAAATGATGCGAAATATAAAGAGTTGCCTGACGGGTCAATCATCGTAAGTGAAATAGTGCGTAATTGGAGTAAGTTTCTCTTTTTCTTGTTCTCTTTTCTTGACTCCGCAGAAGTGTTGTCGCCACCAGAGGCTAGAGAAGAAGTAATTGACTGGCTGAAAGCAATGACATGAATAAAATGAATTCTCTTGAGAGAACAAAAAGACTTTTAGCGGTCCTCCCCTGGATCGAAAGTCAAAACGGCCCCTTCCTGGATGAAGTTGCACGCAGATTTGATTATCCAGAGGAAGAGTTAGTAGAGGATCTTGAAAATGTTGTTTTTTTTGTTGGCGTCTACCCATTCACACCAGATTGTCTTATAGAAGTATCCATTTCGGAAGATAGGGTGTGGGTTCGCTATGCCGATTGGTTTAGAAAACCAATGAAATTAGCGGCTCATGAACTTTCCAATCTTCGCGCTGCAGGAATTGCCCTTCTGGAGTTCACTGAGATTCTGAATGGTGAGTTTGAGGAAGAACTCGGCCCATTAGAAAGAGGTTTAGCAAAGTTGTCGGCATTTCAAAATGATTCACAGAATGCTGTAGAAATAAAACTAGCGACACCAAGTAAACACCTTGGAGATGTTCAAAGTTCAATAAAGAATAATAGTGTTATCGAAATTGATTATTTGGTTGCCTCACGAAATGAAGTCGACACAAGGAAAATAGAACCGCAACAGATTTTTACTAATGAAGGCAAATGGTATCTACAGGCATACTGTAGAAAGTCGGCAGACACTCGAACATTTCGAATTGACCGAATTAGAGACTTGAGAAATGTAAAAGACGTAAGAGAAACAGAAATCAACAAAGACCAGAAGCAAGAAACTTTTTTCAATTTAGAAAATCTTCCAATAGCTCGTATAGATATTCCTTCAGAAGAAATTCATTTAAGTGAGAGTTTTTCAAATATTGAAGTAGAGGAAATTCCGAATGAAAAAATCCGTCTCCACTGTCCGATTGCTTCGCAAACATGGCTAAAACATCTATTGCTAGTATTGGGTTCCAATTCTAAATTAATTGAGATTCCTTTTGAAGAAGGTGAAAGTATGAAATCGAAAACAGCTAAGGATCTTCTCAAAATATATACCTCTTAGCGGCCCCACAAGCGCAGCTAACTCGACTAGGTTATTTTTGTGGAGAGCGAACAAAATGACGACGATCCAGTAGAGAGTTTTTCTGATACGGAGAAGTGGGCAAAAGAAGTTTTAGAACGTGCACGTACTCGTTCGATGGAGTCGGACAGTATTGAAGACCAGCCCTCTACACAAGTAGCAGAATCAACAGAAGTCCCGGAAAGTAATTACGAGTCTGTGTCATTACGTGAATCAATTGTAACTCTCGAAGACATAGGAGGGGAAGACATGTTGCATCCCGCTACTCCTGATTTCGAGTCGAGCGACCCAAATGAGAATGATCTGTTTTCTTCATTTGGAAAAAAGACACGAAAATCTATTCTTGAATGGGTGGTGGTGATTGTAGGTGCAGTTGGCTTAGCACTTCTCATAAAAGCATTTCTGTTCCAAGCTTATTACATCCCATCGCCCTCGATGAATCCCACGCTTTTTGAAGGGGATCGTATTTTGGTTAACAAGTTAAGTTACAAATTGCATTCTGTGAATCGAGGAGACCTGATTGTTTTTGACACTCCTGAAGCTTCTGGAGAGGATGACCTTATCAAGCGTGTCATAGGCTTGCCGGGAGAATTTGTGAATGTTGAAGAAGAAAGAATCGAGATCGATGGAGGTCTTTTACTCGAACCGTATTTGCCTCTCAGTAGCAATATAAAATCATTTGCAACTCCCGTTAATTGCGTTAATCGTCCAAATGAAAATTATGGGTGCCGAATTCCAGATGATCATGTTTTTGTAATGGGGGACAACAGAAGCAACTCGCGTGATAGTAGATTTTTTGGTCCGGTTCCTATAGAAGATGTGAAAGGTAGAGCATTTATTCGTGTTTGGCCTATCGGTGACATCAAAAGGCTTTAGATTTATAATTTTTGTAGTTCTCCCAACTATTGGACATTCTGCGAACGTAGTCGCTGTAAATTCCATCTACTCCAATACTCAGAAGACGTATAATCTGTTCCTCTTTTTGGGCGTCCCAAGCAAAGCTTCTAATTTGAAAGCGATGGCAAAGAGAAACAAGTCCTTCATTCCATTCTGAAAAATGCATATTAAAAGCATCAGCACCGACTTCCTTGAGAACTGAAAGTCTTTTTTCTGGCCCTTCTTTAACCTGGTCTAAAGTTGTCGAATTGACTAACCTCACTTCCTTATCTATTGAGCGCCATTCGGCGATTTTTTCAATATCGGGATGACAGAGCCAGAGCTTGTCTAGGGGGAATGAAAAAGATCTTGCAATCTCAAGAATTTTTTCTGTTGCGGCTGAGTCCTTTACATCAATTGAGAAGTGAAAGTCTCCTTTTACTTTTGAGAAAAAACCACTGAGAGAAAGAATCTCTGCAGGAAGGCTAGTCAAGTTGCTTTTTCGAATTTGGCGGCGTCTGAATATCGATCCGAAATGTCGATCGTGATTTAGAACAACATTCCCACACTGAGTTAAGCGAGCATCACTTTCAATTCCGGAAGCTTTATTTGAAAGAGCAAGCATGAAAGCAGAAAGAGTATTCTCAGGGGCGTCTGCTTTTCCTCCACGGTGCGCAAAAAAGATAGGAGGATCTTGGATTCTGTTTTCTGCCTCCACTTATTAAGCATGCCTTATGAAGGAGAAGATGTCATCCATTTGAAAGTAATTATGTAGGCTCAGATGATGGGAAACATTGGAAGCGGTGAGGTTTTAGTAGTTCTAGTTCTTGGACTACTTATTCTGGGTCCAGAGCGTCTTCCTGACTTTGCTCGAAAAATTGGAAGTTTTTTAAAACAAGCAAAAAGAATGAGCAGAAGTTTTCAAGAGGAATTGCGCAGTGCGATAGAAGATCCTGAAGTTGAAAACAAAGCACGGGCCCAGGGAGCTCTTTTAACTGAGAATTCGCAAAAAAATCAGATTCCTGAAGATCAGAGTGAGTAGTGGACACAAACGAGAAAGACCGAATGCCTCTTCTTGAGCATCTGCAAGAACTAAGGAAAAGGTTGCTTGTCTCTTTTTTGGCAATTTGCCTAGGAGGGGTTGCTTGTTGGTTTCTGTATGACTGGATTTTAGAGCTTTTATTGGAACCCTATTGTCAGATCAGAGGTGCTTCAACTGGCGGTTCGATTTTTGGTTCCGGCTGTGAACTGCTCGTTACTGATCCTTTAGAGCCTTTTAGTGTGAGATTAACGATTGCTGGTTATGGCGGGATTGTGATCTCGATGCCGATACTTCTTTGGCAAGCTTGGCGTTTTATTGCACCTGGTTTACTTTCAAAAGAAAAAAAGTGGGCTATTCCGTTTATTCTTTCAGGTCTTCTTTTGTTCGCGGCTGGAGCACTATTGGCTTATTGGAGCATCCCACGTGCTTTGGATTTTTTAGTTGATATCGGCGGGCCTGATTTAGTTAGTATTTTTTCCCCATCTAAATACATAGGTTTTGTCATAAAAATGATTGTTGCCTTCGGAATTGGCTTTGAGTTTCCATTACTGTTGATATTTCTTCAACTACTGGGTGTTTTGACGCCGGGTGCCCTAAGGAAGAGTCGCCGTTTCGCAATAGTTGGTGTGGTTGCATTGGTAGCTGTCCTAACACCTAGCGGTGACCCGTTTACTTTGATTATTCTTTCTGTGCCGATGATTCTTTTTTATGAGATCGCAATACTCATAGGTTCACTACGAAATCGTGAAACTCGGAAAAAGGCTTGAGTAAAAATACGCCGTATGAACTTGATGACTTCCAGATGGAAGCCATTGAAGCTTTAGATAAAGAAAAGTCCGTTTTAGTAACTGCACCTACTTCAAGCGGAAAAACTTTAGTAGCCGAACATGCAATTGATAAGGCACTAGAAAGTTCGAAGCGTCTTTATTACACAGCACCGATCAAGGCTTTATGTAATCAAAAATTTCGTGATTTCTCAAACCAATTCGGCACTCAAAACGTTGGACTTCTGACCGGTGACCATTCGGTTAGAAGTGATGCAAAAATTTTGGTTATGACGACAGAAGTCTTGCGAAATATGCTCTACACGGAAAAAGGAGTACCGCGGGACCTGTATTGTGTTGTTTTAGATGAGATCCATTTTCTTGAGGATCCATATAGGGGAGCGGTATGGGAAGAGATCATCCTGACTCTGCCAAAAAATGTCCTACTGATTGCTTTGTCTGCAACTGTTTCGAATGCAGGTGAACTTAACGATTGGATTTCATCTGTTAGGGGTGAAGTTTCTCAAATCACTCGGGAGAAACGTCCCGTTCCACTCAAAGGTCACTATATGGCAAGTGAAAAAAATACTGGGCACAGATTAGTGAGAATCCCAATACTGAAAAACGGAAGACCGAATAATAAAGGTGCAGTTTTTAAGAAGTTGGAAAAGGGTAAACGAAGAGCTTTCTCTTACCGTTGGACAGGACCTCGTCGTAGTGAAATTGTAAATGAGTTAGAAAAATCTGAAATGTTGCCTGCGATCTTCTTTATTTTTAGTAGAAAAGGTTGTGATGATGCTAGGGATGCATCGATTAGATACTCTCCGTCTCTTAATTCACAAAACGACTCTGAAAGAGCATTGAAATATGCTGAGAAAAAATTTCAAATCCTCTCACCGGAAGAAAAAAAGATCTTGGGAGTTAACTCGCTTTTGGAAGGATTCAAAAAAGGATTTGCTTCTCATCACGCTGGCCTCTTGCCGCTGTTCAAACAAACAACAGAAGAACTATTTTCCATGGGGTTACTTAAAGTAGTTTTTGCGACTGAAACTTTAGCGGTAGGTGTCAATATGCCCGCTAAATCAGTTGTCATCGAGAAGTTAACTAAATTCAATGGAGACAACCATGAGCTTCTAACCCCCAGTCAATTTACACAACTGACAGGTAGGGCAGGTCGGCGAGGGATAGATGAAGAAGGTCATACTCTTACATGTTGGTCACCTTTCGTCAGTTTCGATGAAGTAGTTGATCTGACTATGAGCAAAAACTTTAGACTCTCTTCTGCTTTTACCCCTACTTACAACATGCTCGCAAATCTGTTAGCTACTAGAAGCGAAAAAGAGGCTTCAAGGCTCCTTGCTTCTTCTTTCGCCCAATTCCAAATGAAAAGGAGTTCTGAAGGTTTTAACCGTGATCTTATTGAACAGGTTTATTGCAGATTGGATGTTTTAGAAGAAACTGGTCTGGCAGATGGTTGGAAATTAACAAATAGTGGCCTTCCGCTAACCAAAATATTTAATGAGTATGATCTTTTAATCACAAAGTGTATTTCAGATGGTATTTTCGAAGGTCTCGATGAAGAAGAGTTAGCCTCGATAGTTTCCTGTTTTGTTTTCAGCAAAAGGGGAAGAGAGGGAAATTCTCGAAAAAAAGAGGATATAGGTAAAATTTCAGGCGAGCGCATTAAAGAAATGATGACACTGAATGAACGAATTGCCGAGATAGAAATGGGGTTAAAAATTGAAATCAATCCTGTTCCAGATCTGGGCTTCGCTAAAGTGATCCAGAAGTGGGTATCAGGAGCAAATCTGACTGAAGTAATGAGCAAAGAATTATCAGCTGGAGAGTTTGTTAGGAATCTTAGGCTTTCTATGGATTTGTTGCAGCAAATCGCGAATGTTTCAACTCTCGAAACCAAACAAATTGCCGTTAATGCTATTGAGTCAATAGAAAGAGGCGTAGTTGTGGTAGCGGGGGAATTTGATTCAGGTATTTTACGTGAAGAAACAGGTCGGGATATATGAATATTAGTAGGGGAGAAAATTGGGGCCGTTTTCAATCTATGCCCGACAACGGCCTAATTATCTACAGCAACAAGGAGTTGTTTGAGGAGATAAA
>MDTA01199986.1_pt1 | contig 33453 bp, 31 predicted proteins | sample 811151 | NCBI WGS metagenome assembly MDTA01 (sample SAMN05326648, study PRJNA326480) | marine metagenome | isolation source: seawater | place: Indian Ocean: South | collected 2010
CTTTACTGCCCACCAAAATGGGGGTGTAGCTCAGTTGGTTAGAGCGATCGCCTGTCACGCGATAGGTCGCGGGTTCGAGTCCCGTCACTCCCGCCATTTAACTGATAATTGTTCTCAATTTAAGATAATAATGTTGATAAGTGTGACTTAAACATAGCTTACAATTACATCAAAAAAAACTATATATAATTATATGGTTAGTGATTTATTAAAAGAATATTTGCCGATAATATTATTTATAGTAATTGCCTTTGGGTTAAGTGTATCCTTCATATTAGTAAATTTTATATTTTCTCCAAAAAACCCTGACCCAGAAAAGTTGTCGGCATATGAATGTGGTTTTGAACCTTTTGATGATTCAAGAATGGAATTTGATGTAAGGTTTTATTTGGTAGCAATATTATTTATTATTTTTGATTTAGAAATAGCATTTTTATTTCCATGGGCAATATCATTAGGAAAAATAGGTGTCTTTGGTTTTATTTCTATGATGATTTTCTTATCTATTTTAACAGTTGGTTTTATTTATGAATGGAAAAAAGGAGCCTTAGATTGGGAATAGAAAGTATGAAACTCGAAAATCCAGAAAAAAAAATACCTGATGAATTTAAACAACTCGCAAAAGATTTTGCAGAAAAAGGTTTTATAACAACATCCTTTGATAATCTTGTAAACTGGGCAAGAACTGGTTCTTTGCATTGGATGACTTTTGGGTTAGCGTGTTGTGCAGTTGAAATGATGCAAACATCTATGCCAAGATATGATCTTGAAAGATTTGGCGCAGCACCAAGAGCTTCTCCCAGACAATCAGATGTCATGATTGTTGCAGGAACTTTAACAAATAAAATGGCACCAGCTCTAAGAAAGGTTTATGATCAAATGCCAGAACCCAGATATGTTATATCGATGGGAAGTTGTGCCAATGGAGGGGGATATTATCACTACTCATATTCTGTTGTGAGAGGTTGTGATAGGATTGTTCCAGTCGATGTTTATGTACCAGGATGTCCACCATCAGCTGAGGCTTTATTGTATGGAATACTACAATTGCAAAAAAAAAATTCGTAATAATGGATCATTAGAACGATAAAAAATGAATAACTTAATAAATCTTGAGAAAAAAATTAACTCAGAGTTAACCACGAAAATTAATTCTTCTAAGGTTAAACACGAGCAACTTTATATAAATATTGACAGTGAAGACATAATAGATGTTTTGTTATTTTTAAAAACAAACCAAGCGACAAAATTTAAACAGTTAATAGATATTACTGCAGTTGATTTTCTTGAAAATGAAAAAAGATTTAAAATAGTTTACTTATTGTTAAGTCACGAGTTTAACACAAGGGTTTTAGTTGATAGTTATATTAACGATTCTGAGATTATACCGTCCATAACAAAAATTTTTCCATCGGCTAATTGGATGGAGAGAGAAGTTTTTGATATGTATGGTATATCATTTAAAGATCATCCTGATCTTAGAAGAATTTTAACAGATTATAATTTTGATGGCTTTCCATTAAGAAAAGATTTTCCATTAACAGGACATACTGAAGTAAGATATAATGAAGAAACCAAAAAAGTTTCTTATGAATCAGTTAAATTAGAGCAAAATTATAGAAATTTTGATTACGAAAGTCCATGGGAGGGCACTAAATATATTAAAGAGCAAACAAAAAAATAATTATGGTTAAACAAACTAAAAAATTAAATTTGAATTTTGGACCACAACATCCTGCTGCACATGGTGTTTTGAGACTAATTTTAGAACTAGATGGAGAAGTTGTTGAAAAAGCAGATCCACATATAGGTTTGCTTCATAGGGGTACTGAAAAACTTATTGAAAACAAAACTTACATTCAAGCTGTGCCATATTTTGATAGGTTAGATTATGTTGCTCCTATGAACCAAGAACATGCTTTTGCTTTAGCAATCGAAAAAATATTAAAAATTCAAGTTCCTATAAGAGCCCAATTTATAAGAGTTATGTTCTGCGAAATTGGAAGAATATTAAGTCATTTACTAAACATCACAACTCATGCTTTAGATGTTGGGGCTTTGACACCTTCTTTGTGGGGGTTTGAAGAAAGAGAAACCCTAATGACATTCTATGAAAGAGTATCAGGATCAAGATTACATGCAAACTACTTTAGAGCTGGTGGTGTACACAAAGATTTGCCTAGAGGATTACTTGAAGATATTTCTGAATTTGCAAATAAATTTCCAAAAATTATAGACGACTTAGAAACACTTCTAACAGATAACAGAATATTTAAACAAAGAAATGTTGATATAGGTATTGTATCAAAGCAAGACGCTCTTGATTACTCTTTCTCTGGTGTAATGTTAAGAGGATCAAATATTTCTTGGGACTTGAGAAAATCTCAACCTTACGAGTGTTATGAACAAATGGAGTTCAAAATTCCAGTTGGAAAAAATGGCGATTGTTATGATAGGTATCTCTGTAGAATAGAAGAAATGAGAGAAAGTGTTAAAATTATAAAACAATGTATAGATAAAATGCCAAAGGGACCAATCAAATCTTTCGATGGAAAAATTACACCACCACCAAAAAAAGAATTAAAAGAATCTATGGAAGCTTTAATACATCATTTTAAATTATTTACAGAGGGATATAGAGTTGATGAAGACGAAATATATACTGCTGTTGAGGCTCCAAAAGGTGAATTTGGAGTTTATTTAATTTCTGATGGTTCAAGCAAACCTTATAAATGCAAAATAAGAGCCCCTGGATTTTCACATTTGCAAGCTATGGATTATCTTATTAAGGGTCATATGCTAGCTGATGTTCCAGCTGTTTTAGGTTCTTTGGATATTGTATTTGGAGAGATAGATAGATGAGTGTTAAAAAAATAGGGAAAGACCAGCCAGAAAATTTTGAATTTAATTCAGAGAATATGGATATTGCAAAAAAAACAATTTCAAATTACCCAAAGGACAAACAGCAAAGTGCTGTGATGGCTTTACTTTATTTAGCGCAAAGACAAAATGATAATTGGATACCTCTATCTGCGATGAAATATATAGCGAAATTTTTAAACATGCCTTATATCAAAGTTTATGAAGTCGCCACTTTTTACTCAATGTACAATTTGGCACCAGTAGGGAAGTTTTTTTATCAAATATGTACTACTACACCTTGCATGTTAAGGGGAGCAAATGATTTAGTAAGTGTTTGTAAATCAAAAATTTCAGAAAAGGAAAACAATATATCAAGTGACAGTAATTCATCTTGGACTGAAGTAGAGTGTCTAGGAGCATGTGTTAATGCTCCAATGATACAAATTAATGATGAATATTATGAAGATTTAGATAAAGAAAAATTAGAAAAAATAATAGACCAAACGATTAAAGGTGAAAAACCTAGACCCGGTTCATATAGAGGCCGAATAAATTCAGAGCCTGAAAATAAAAGAACTACATTGATGGAAGTAAAAAATGCTTGAAGATAAAGATAGAATTTTCAAAAACTTGTACAACGATATGGGAGCTGATGTTCTGTCCTCTAAAAAGAGGGGAGATTGGACTGAGACAAAGGAAATTTTTTCTAAAGGAAAAGATTGGATTATTAATGAAATTAAATCTTCAGAACTTCGTGGCCGAGGTGGAGCAGGTTTTCCAACTGGATTAAAATGGTCATTTGCTCCTAAAGAAGTTGGTTCAAGACCACATTACTTAGTAATCAATGCCGATGAGTCAGAACCTGGAACTTGCAAAGATAGAGATATTTTAAGATTTGAACCACATAAGTTAATAGAGGGATGTTTGATAGCTTCATATGCCGTAAATGCGCACAAATGTTATATTTACATAAGAGGTGAATATTTTAGCGAAGGTCTAAAACTTCAAAAAGCTATAGACGAAGCTTATGAAAAAAATTTAATTGGTCATAATGCTTCTGGCACTGGTTGGGATCTTGATATTTATATTCATTACGGAGCTGGTGCATATATATGTGGTGAAGAAACTGCATTATTAGAAAGTATAGAAGGAAAAAAAGGACTACCTAGACTAAAACCCCCATTTCCTGCACTAGTAGGTTTATACGGATGTCCAACTATTGTTAACAATGTTGAAACTATAGCTGTAGTGCCCACAATTTTAAGAAAGGGAGCTAAATGGTTTTCAAGTATTGGAAAACCAAAAAATACGGGAACAAAAATTTTTTGTATATCAGGAAATGTTAATAAACCATGCAATGTAGAGGAAGAAATGGGTATTCCATTAAAAGATTTAATAGAAAAACATGCTGGTGGAGTAATTGGAGGATGGGAAAATTTAAAAGCAGTAATACCTGGTGGCTCATCAATGCCCATGTTGCCCAAGGAGATATGTGAAAAAATATCTATGGATTTTGACTCATTAATTGCAAACAAAAGTGGATTAGGTACAGCTGGTGTTGTTGTTATAAATAAAGATCAAGACATAATTAAATGTATGGCTAGGATAGCAAGATTTTATAAACATGAGAGTTGTGGCCAATGTACTCCTTGCAGAGAAGGATCAGGATGGATGTGGAGAATGCTTGAAAGGATGACTAAAGGCGAAGCATCTAGAGAAGAAGTAGATATGTTATATGACGTGACTAAACAAATCGAAGGTCACACAATTTGTGCTTTTGGAGAAGGTTCCGCATGGCCAGTACAAGGTCTCTTAAGGCATTTTAAAAAAGAGGTTATCAAAAGAAACAATTTCAACCCACTTGTTAATAAAAATAAAAATATTCCATATTTGGTTGATCAACATCTCTTAGAGAAGGAAAATGCTTAAAATAAAAGTTAATGATAAAGAAATAGAAATTGAAGATGGCTTGACAGTTCTTCAGGCTTGCGAACAAGCTGGTGTTGAAATACCAAGATTTTGTTATCATGAAAAACTATCAATAGCTGGCAACTGTAGAATGTGTCTAGTTGAAATGGAAAAATCAAATAAACCTATAGCATCCTGTGCTATGCCTGCTGCAGATGGAATGAATATTAAAACAAATACACCTCTTGTTGAGAAAGCTAGAAAAGGAGTTATGGAATTTTTATTAGCAAACCATCCTTTAGATTGCCCAGTATGCGATCAAGGTGGTGAATGCGATTTACAAGATCAATCAATGTTTTATGGAATTGACAAATCAAGATTTAAGGAAAACAAAAGATTTGTACCCGAAAAATACATGGGTCCACTAATCAAAACACAAATGACCAGATGCATACATTGCACAAGATGCATAAGGTTTGCCACAGAAGTTGCTGGAATTCCAGAGTTGGGTGCAATAGGTAGAGGTGAAGATATGCAAATAACGACTTATTTGGAAAAATCTATGGAATCTGAATTATCTGCAAATGTAATTGATCTTTGTCCTGTAGGTGCATTAACCTCTAAACCATACGTTTTCGAAGCAAGACCCTGGGAATTAAAAAAAACAGAAACAATAGACGTAATGGATGCCATTGGTTCAAATATAAGAGTAGATACATACGGATGGGAAGTAAAAAGAATATTGCCAAGAGTTAATGAAGATATTAATGAAGAATGGATTTCCGACAAAACTAGATATGCTTGCGATGGTCTAAAAAATCAAAGATTAGATATACCATATGTTAAAACAGGAAATCAATTTAAAAAAACTTCATGGAAAGAAGCTTTTGATATTATTGTAAAAAAAATTGGTCAGACTTCTTCAGATAAAATAACAGGTCTTACTGGTGACTTAACTGACATGGAAACATTATATACTGCAAAAGAATTTTTTGAAAAAACGATTAAGTCACCTTATTTAGAATCAAGATCACAAAATTTTTATGTAAATACAAAAAATAGATCTAATTATATATTTAATTCCAAAATTAATGGCATTGAAGAAAGTGATTTAATTTTATTAATAGGCACAAATCCAAGATATGAGGCAACGATTTTAAATGCAAGAATACGAAAAAGCTATCTAAAAAACAATACCGAAATATACTCTACTTGTGAATTAGGAAATCTGACTTACCCTTATAAAATTTTATCTAATAAAACTCAAATTATTAAAGATATTTGTGAAAATAAAAATGAGATGAGTGAGAAAATAAAAACCGCAAAAAAACCTATGTTAATAATCGGGCAATCTGCTTTAAAACTAAAAACAGGCCAGTTTATATTTGAGTCATTAAAAAAATTTCTTCAAGATAACAACAAAATAAATGATGAATGGAACTCATTAAACATAATCTCAAATAATGCTTCGACAGTCGGTGCTTATGATTTAGATATCGTAGGACCAGAGAGCGAGGATACTTTATCTGCTATAAAAAATAATAAGTTTGATATTATATTTTTATTTGGACAGGATAATTTTAATTTCGAAAAAAAAAATGAGTTTGTAATTTATATTGGTAGCCATGGTGATAAAGGAGCAGAAATTTCAGACATAATTTTACCAGGTGCTGCCTATACTGAACAAGAAAGTCATTTTACAAATTTAGAGGGCAAAATTCAAAAAACCTACAAAGCATCCTATCCTCCAGGAGAAGCTAAAGAGGATTGGCAAATTATTAATGAATTATCTTCATTAATAAAAAGAAAAAAAATTTTTAAAAATAAGGAAGAACTTGTAGATAGTTTAATGAATTATGTGAATTTGAAAAAAAATCGCAATGATGACTCAAATGGCAAAATAAATGAATTCTTTAGTGAAAATATAAATGTCGATGAAGTTGATTATTACTATTCTAATGTGATAGCTAGAGCATCAAAAACTATGTCAGAGTGTAGAAATAACAAATTATATTTAAAAAAAACAGGAACAGATAATTAAAATGATAGAATACTTGAATATATTTTTAACAGAAACTTATAAAATTCTTTTTTTATTATTACCTGTCCTTACCTCTGTCGCTCTAATAGTTTGGCTTGATAGAAGAGTATGGGCATTTGTTCAAAAAAGAAAAGGACCAAACGTAGTTGGCCCTTTTGGTCTTCTTCAATCGTTAGCAGACGCATTGAAGTATATCTTTAAAGAAATAATTATACCCGCGAGTGCCAATAAAGTGATTTTTATTTTAGCACCAATAGTAACTATGACATTAGCATTAGTTGCATGGGCCGTTATTCCTTTTAGCGAGACTCTTGTTTTAGCAGATATAAATGTTGGGATTCTATATCTTTTTGCAATCTCGTCTCTAGGTGTTTATGGAATTATAATGGGCGGCTGGGCTTCAAATTCCAAATATCCTTTTTTAGGAGCAATCAGATCAGCTGCTCAGATGGTATCATACGAAGTTTCAATTGGTATTATTATTATAAATGTACTTTTGTGTGTAGGGTCTTTGAATCTAAACGATATAGTTACAGCTCAGAAAAATATTTGGTTTATACTTCCACTTTTTCCAATGTTTGTAATTTTTTTTATATCTGCATTGGCGGAAACAAATAGGCCACCATTTGATCTACCCGAAGCGGAAGCTGAGTTAGTTGCTGGTTATCAAACTGAATACTCTGGAATGATGTATGCAATGTTTTGGCTTGGCGAGTATGCAAATATACTTTTAATGTGTGCTTTAGGGTCAATATTATTTTTAGGTGGGTGGTTACCACCCTTAGAAACTTACCCTTTTAATCTTATATCTGGACCTTTCTGGCTAATATTTAAAATTTTATTATTATTTATTCTTTTTTCTTTGGTGAAAGCCATTGTTCCTAGATACAGGTATGACCAGCTAATGAAGTTAGGATGGAAAATATTTTTACCATTTTCACTAATTTGGGTGGTACTAACATCAGGATATTTGCTTTATTTTAATTTATTACCTAAATAAAAATTATGAAAATAAGTAGAATTTTAAAAACATTATTTCTGGCAGACTTTATTAAAGGTCTTGCAATTGCGATTAAAGAAATATTTAAATCAAAAAAGACTATCAATTATCCTTTTGAAAAAGGGAAAATAAGTCCACGTGCAAGAGGAGAACATGCTTTAAGAAGATATCCAAATGGAGAGGAAAGATGCATAGCTTGTAAACTTTGTGAAGCTGTATGCCCAGCACAAGCAATTACAATCGAGTCGATGGAGAGACCTGACGGAAGTAGAAAGACCAAAAGATACGATATCGATATGCTTAAGTGTATTTATTGCGGTTTATGTGAAGAATCTTGTCCAGTTGATGCAATAGTACAAGGTCCAAACTTTGAATTTGCCACCGAAACAAGAGAGGAACTTTATTATAATAAAGAAAAATTACTTGAAAATGGAGATAGATGGGAATCTGTTTTAGCAGCAAATATAAAAGCAGATAATCCTTATAGATAATCTAATGATAGCCCACGCAATTTTTTTTTATATATTTTCATTTATAGCAGTTGTTTCTGCTTTAATGGTTACGGTTTCAAAAAATACTGTTCACTCAGTTTTTTTTTTAATTCTTGATTTCATAAGTATATCCTGTCTTTTTATAATGATTGGTGCAGAATTTTTAGGAATGATAATGGTAATTGTTTATGTTGGAGCTGTAGCGGTACTTTTTTTATTTGTAGTAATGATGTTAAATGTAGCGAAACAAAAAAATACTTGGTTTTCTACATCAGCTGTATCATCTCACATACCAATTGGTTTATTGATTAGTTTAGTCATTTTTTTTGAGATAATTATTGTAATTGGAGGATGGAAGTATAAACCAAACATATTAAATTCTATTTCTTTAACCACATCAGAAATTACAAATACTCATTCATTAGGGTACGTTCTTTATACTGACTATATTCATCTTTTTCAGTTATCTGGAATGATTTTACTTGTTGCTATGATTGGAGCAATAGTTCTAACTTTTAGACAAAGAAGCGGATTGAGAAGACAAAGTTATTTTAAACAAATTTCTAGAGAAAAAAATGAAGGGGTTGAGCTTGTAGAAGCTGAAAATAAAAAAGGAGTTAAAATAGATGTTTGAAGTTGAATTAGGTCACTATTTAACATTGGGCGCGATTATATTTACTATTGGTGTGGTAGGTGTTTTTTTAAATCGAAAAAACATAATTGTAATTTTAATGAGTATAGAGCTAATTCTTCTTGCAGTTAATATTAACTTAGTCTCTTTTTCTATTTACACAGAAAATTTAATTGGTCAAATTTTTACAATGTTTATTTTAACAGTTGCAGCTGCAGAGGCAGCAATAGGCCTCGCTATTATTGTGGTATATTATAGAAACTCTGGAACTATAAGAGTAGAGGAAATAGATAAACTTAAAGGTTAATATGGAATATTTTATTTTATTTTTACCTTTAATGGCTGCAATAATCTCTGGTTTTTTTGGAAATTTAATTGGTGCCAGAAATTCAGAAATTATAACAAGTTTGTTTACTTCAGTAGCAGCAATCTTATCGATATTAATTTTTTATAAAGTTATCTCTCAAAACTATGAGAATAATTTAATAATAGCTAGTTGGATTAATTCTGGTTTATTAAATGTAAACTGGGCAATTAAGATAGATACTCTCTCTTCAGTAATGCTCGTGGTAGTAACGTTAATTTCTTCTTTAGTTCACATTTATTCAATTGGCTATATGTCTAGTGACCCACACAAATCAAGGTTTATGGCATATCTTTCTTTATTCACATTTACAATGCTCACACTTGTAACTGCAGATAATTTTTTACAACTATTTTTTGGCTGGGAAGGTGTTGGCCTGTGTTCTTATTTCCTTATAGGTTTTTGGTATAAAAAAAATAGTGCAAATGCAGCAGCAATTAAAGCTTTTCTTGTAAATAGAGTGGGAGATTTTGGTCTTGCGTTAGGTATATTTTTAGTTTTTTATATATTTGGAAGTGTAAACTATGATGAAGTCTTCCAACAAATACCAGAAATTTCTGATAAAAAAATTAATTTTGTTGGTTTAAATCTATATTTTTTAGACATAATTTGTGTTTTACTTTTTGTAGGTGCAATGGGAAAATCTGCACAAATTATTCTTCATACTTGGTTACCTGATGCAATGGAAGGACCAACACCAGTCTCCGCACTCATCCATGCTGCCACAATGGTTACAGCTGGAGTATTTTTAGTTGTTAGATGTTCACCTATTTATGAATTTTCAGATTTTGCTTTAAATTTAATTACTATAATCGGAATGGCAACTGCTTTGTTTGCTGCTACCGTTGCCTTAGTTCAGAACGATATCAAAAAAATAATTGCTTACTCGACCTGTAGCCAGCTAGGATATATGTTTTTTGCAGTTGGTGTTGGCGCTTACAATGTTGCCATGTTTCATTTATTTACTCATGCTTTTTTTAAGGCTCTTTTATTTTTAGGATCTGGATCGGTAATACACTCATTTAAAGATGAACAAGATATAAATCATATGGGAGGTATTTATAAATGTTTGCCTTACACATATACTTTAATGTTAATTGGTACTTTCGCTTTGACTGGTTTTCCATTTTTTTCAGGTTTTTATTCAAAGGATGCGATAATAGAGTTTGCTTATTTAAAAGGTAGTCCAATCGGATATTACGCAGCTACGGTAGGTGTTTTTACTGCCTTATTGACCTCAATATATTCTTGGAGATTAATTTTTAAGACCTTTCATGGGAACTATAACAATAAGAAAATAAAATTTGAAAATATGCACGAGTCCCCCCTTGTTATGATCCTGCCATTAATAATACTAGCTATAGGCGCAATAGGTTCTGGTTATTTTTTTAAAGATTTATTTATAGGAAGCGAAACATCATACTCATTTTGGGGAAATTCTATAAAATTTTTAGAGCCACTAAGCACTAGTCATCCACCTATATGGTTTATATACTTAACTCCAACAATCGTTATTTTATCAATTCCACTGTCATATTATTTGTTTGTAAAAAACAAAAATTTTACAGAAAAAATAGTAGAAGGAAATAAACCTTTATACAATTTTTGTATTAATAAATGGTATTTTGATGAATTATATAATTTTATTTTTGTTCAGTTATTTAAAAAAATAGGTTATTTTTTTTGGAAAAAAATTGATGAAGGTATAATAGATAAATTTGGGCCAGATGGAATTTCAAATTTAATTAAAAATTTATCACTAAAAGCTGTTAAATTTCAAAGTGGGTACATATATCAATATGCATTTGTAATGCTTATTGGTTTTACAATTTTGTTAACTTTCTTAATAATAAATTAATGGAAATACCAATACTTTCTTCACTAATATTATTACCAATAATTGGAGCAATATTTATTTTTTTTATAAGCTCCACTTCACGAAAATACCAAAGTAGCAAATATGTAGCTTTATTTGTCACAATAGCTAATTTTTTATTATCAATATATCTATGGTATATATTCGACAATACTTCTGCCGACTTTCAGTTTGTTGAAGAAAGAATTTGGATCCCAAATTTTGTTAATTATAAAGTTGGTGTAGATGGCATATCTATTCTTTTTATTATTCTAACTAATTTTATTACCCCTTTATGTGTTATTTCAATAAACAGCACAATCAAAAATAGACTTAAAGATTTTTTAGTTGCAGTTTTAATAATGCAATCATTGATGATTGGTGTTTTTTGTTCCTTAGATTTAATAATTTTTTATCTTTTTTTTGAAGGAGGCTTAATACCTATGTTTATCATAATTGGTATTTGGGGTGGAGATCGAAGAGTTTATTCTGCTTTTAAATTTTTCTTGTTCACTTTATTAGGGTCAGTGTTGATGTTAATTGCAATCATAACAATTTATTGGTTATCAGGAACAACTGATGTAGAAAAACTTTATCAAATAGGTATTGATATCAAGTACCAAAATTTGTTGTGGTTAGCTTTTTTCAGTTCATTTGCAGTTAAGACTCCAATGTGGCCTTTTCATACATGGTTACCAGATGCTCATGTTGAAGCTCCTACTACCGGATCTGTTTTACTAGCAGCTATATTATTAAAAATGGCTGGTTATGGTTTTATTAGGTTTTCTTTAGGCTTATTTCCAATTGCCTCTGATTATTTTGTACCCTTAATTTATTCTTTAAGTCTAATAGCTATAATTTATACATCCTTAATTGCTTTAATGCAGGAAGATATGAAAAAGTTAATAGCATATTCATCTGTTGCACACATGGGATTTGTAACATTAGGTATTTTTACTGTTAATCAACAAGCCATAGAAGGCAGTATTTTTCAGATGATTAGCCACGGTTTAGTAGCAGCTGCGTTATTTTTTAGTGTAGGAGTTGTTTATGAGCGAATGCATACAAGATTAATCAATAATTATGGAGGCGTTGTAAGTGTAATGCCCAAATATGCCTTGCTATTTATGATTTTTACGTTAGGTGCGATTGGATTACCCGGAACAAGTGGATTTATTGGTGAATTTTTAATTTTAATTGGAGCATTTAAAGAAAATTTTATAGTAGCAGTTATTGCAAGTATAGGAGTTATATTAGGAGCAGCTTATATGTTGTGGCTTTATAAACGATTTATTTTTGGAAAATTGGAAAATGATGAAGTTAAAAATATGAAAGATCTAAAAAAGCATGAAATTTTAATTTTATGCTTAATTGCAATTCCAATTATTTTTTTTGGTTTTTATCCCGAACCACTAATAAATACTACAGAAAATTCTATTACCAACTTAATCGACTTATATAATTCAAATTTAGAATATTATTCAAAAAATAATCTATGATTAACTTAAATTTAATAATACCTGAAATTTTTACTTGCTTAACAATAATGTTTTTACTTCTGCTCGGTGTCTTTAAAAAAAATAGTTCTAACTTAGTTTATAATTTAACTATTCTATCATTGTTTATTTTATTGACCTTGGTTTTAAATTTATCAAATGTTCAAGAAGCATATATTTTTGACCAAAGTTACAAAGTAGATAACTTATCTACTTTTATGAAAATTTTGACCATAGTATCAGCAATCTTTGTTATGCTTACTTCCTCAAAATACGTAAAAATATTAAAAATTTCACAAATAGAGTATCCAATACTTATATTGAGCTCAATTTTAGGTATGATGGTAATGATAGGTTCAAATGATCTTATAGTATTTTATATGGGTCTAGAACTTCAGTCATTGGCACTCTACGTACTTGCATCTTTTAATAGGGATAATCTTCTATCATCTGAGTCAGGACTTAAATATTTTGTTTTAAGTGCTCTGTCATCTGGTTTACTACTTTATGGATGTTCACTTATTTATGGATTTTCAAATTCAACAAATTTTAACGAAATTTCATTAACTATTTCTGATTTTCAATATGGTCTCACTTTTGGTATTGTTTTTATTCTTGTAGGTTTAGCATTTAAGATTTCTGCCGTTCCTTTTCATATGTGGGCACCTGACGTTTATCAAGGATCACCAACTTCTGTAACAATTATTTTTGCAATTCTTCCCAAAATAGCAGCGTTAACTATCTTTATAAGATTTTTATATGTGCCATTTATAAACATAATAAATCAATGGCAGATGATAATTATTTTTTTATCAATTGCGTCAATGGTGTTTGGCGCAGTTGCAGCCATTGGTCAAAAAAATTTAAAAAGACTTATAGCTTACAGTTCAATAAGTCATATGGGATACGCGCTAGCCGGTCTAACAACAGGAACAAATGACGGTATTCAAAGTTCTATCTTATATATGACAATATATTTATTTATGAACTTAGCATTTTTTAGCTGTTTATTTATGATTAGAAAAAATAATAAATACTTGGAAAATATAAATGATTTGTCAGGATTATCAAAACATCATCCAGTACTGTCTTTTTCAATGTTAATTATTCTTTTTTCTTTGGCAGGGATACCTCCATTAGCAGGATTTTTTGCAAAATTTTACGTATTTATGGCAGTATTGGAACGATCTATGTATTTTCTTGCAATAGTAGGTTTGATGTCGGCAGTTGTTGGTTCTTTCTATTATTTAAGAATAATTAAAGTTATATATTTTGAACCAGAAAAAGAAAAATATGATACAGACCATCATTTAGGATTAAAAATAACCTTATTGATTTCAACAATTTTCATACTTATGTATTTTATTTATCCGAACAGTCTTATTAATTTTGTTTCAAAAATAAATATTATTTAATGAAACTAAAAGTATATAAATATAAAAAAATAAAAAGCACAAATGATGTAGCTTTAAGAAAGATAAAGTTAGGTATAAACCAAGGTGTAATAATAACTGAAAAACAGACAAAAGGACGAGGAAGACACGGAAATAAATGGATATCAATGAAGGGTAATTTATTAATGAGTATTTTTTTTAAAATAAAAAAAAATATAACTTTAAATAATTTAACTTTTAAAAACTGCCAATTAGTAAAAAAATCAATTCAAAATTTAACAAAATACAAAATTCAAATTAAAAAACCAAACGACTTACTAATTAACAAAAGTAAAATTTGTGGAATACTGCAGGAAATTTCATTCTTTAATGAAAAAAAGTTCTTAATTGTGGGGATAGGTTTAAATCTCGAAAAAAGTCCTTATATAAAAAATTATCAAACAAATCATTTAAAAAGTTATACTAATAACAAAATAAACAAATTAAGTATTTTTAAAAAAATTAAAAAATTATATGAAAAAGAAATCAAATATCTTAAATAGATTTATTGTATGTATTTAATAGGTGATATAGGCAACACTGAAATTAAAATTTTTTTATTCAATGAAAAGTTTTATATAAAAAAAAAGGTAGTTTTGAAAACCAAACTTATTAACAGCAAATATCTTTCACAAAAACTAAGTTTTTTAAAATTCTATAAAAAAAAAATAAATAAAATTTTATTCAGCAGCGTTGTTCCTATTTCATTTAAAATTATTAAAAAGTTTTTGAAATTTAAATATAACTTATCTATTCTTGAACTTAAGTCAGTTATTTTAAAAAAATTTATTAATATAAAAGTTAATAAAAAACAAGTTGGATCTGATAGAATAGCAAATGCAATTGGTGTTATTGATAAGAAATTTAATTATATTGTGCTAGATTTTGGTACAGCTACTACCTTTGATGTAGTTATTAAAAACAAATATTTAGGAGGTGTAATTGCTCCTGGAGTTAGTTTATCTTTACAAACTCTAATTTCTAAAGCTTCATTGATACCTCCGATAACTTTATCAAAAACATCAAAAGTTATAGGTACTAATACAGATACTGCTGTTAAATCTGGTTTTTATTGGGGATATGCTGGTTTAATTGAAAATGTAATAAAACTAATATCGAAACAAACCAAAAAAAAATATAGAATAGTTCTTACCGGGGGACTTTCTTATTTATTCAAAAATATGATTAAAGGAAAAAAAATTGTCAAGAAGGACCTAACCATTGAAGGATTGTTAAAAATTATTAAAAATTTATAAACTATGAAAGAAGAACTTTTATTCTGTCCACTTGGTGGCTCTGGCGAAATAGGAATGAATATGAATCTATTTGCATACGGAAAACCGGACAACCAAAAATGGATCATTGTTGATATAGGTGTCACTTTTGCGGATGACACTGTCCCAGGGATTGATTTAATATATCCTGACCCAGGTTTTATAGTTGATAAAAAGGATGACCTGTTAGGAATAATATTAACTCATGCTCACGAGGATCATATAGGTGCAATAGCTCATATTTGGCCTAAATTAAAATGTAAAATATTTGCTACTCCTTTTACAAGTATTTTAATTTCTGAAAAATTTAAGGAAAAAAAAATTGATATTTCACCTTATTTAAAAGTTGTAGAATTAAACAGTACCTTAGAGCTTGATCCATTCAAAATCGAATTTATAACTCTTACTCATTCTATTTTAGAACCAAATGGATTAAGAATTGGAACACCAGTAGGAAATATTTTACATACTGGAGACTGGAAAGTAGATCCAAATCCATTAATTGGAAATACAATTAACTCTGAAAGACTAAAACAAATTGGTCAAGACGGCGTGTTAGCGATGATATGCGACTCTACCAACGTTTTTAGCATTGGAAAATCTGGTTCAGAACTTGATGTCAGAAAAAGTTTGCTTAATATTATGATGGGTTTAAAAAAAAGAATTATAGTTACGTCTTTCGCGTCGAATGTAGCTAGAATGGAATCAGTTTTTTATTGTGCTGAAAAATGTGGAAGACAAATATCATTGATTGGAAGATCTATGCATAGAATTTATAAAGCAGCTAGAAAATGTGGATATTTATCGGATATAATAGAACCTGTTGATCCTAGGGAAGCAAAAAATATTTCAAGAGAAAAAATTGTTTATTTATGTACAGGGAGTCAAGGAGAACCAATGGGAGCCATGATGAGAATTTCTAATCAAGTCCATCCCGATGTTTTAATAGAAAATAATGATACAGTTATATTTTCTTCAAAAATAATCCCGGGAAATGAAAAAAAATTATACAAACTGCACAATCAATTAGTAAAAGAAGGTATCAATGTAATATCAGAGGAAAATGAGTTTGTTCATGTTTCTGGACATCCAAATAGAGAAGATTTGAAGGAAATGTATAATTGGGTAAAACCCAAATGTGTGATACCAGTTCATGGTGAACATAGGCATATGATCGAACACATAAATTTTGCTAAAGAAATGCAAGTTCCTTTTCCAGTTCAAGTCGAAAATGGAGATATAGTTAAGTTGTTTCCAGGAAGCAAACCAGAGGTATACGATAAAGCACCTAGTGGTAGATTATATGTTGATGGCAATATAAGTGTGGAAGAGGATGCCCAATCAATCAAAGAAAGGAAAAATTTATCAAACAATGGATTTATGGAAGTCACCATATTAGTTACAAACAAAGGAAATATACATAACAAACCTATTTTAACGTTTAAAGGATTACCAATTTATGAAACTGAGGATTTTAGATATGGATTGGAAGAAGAGATTGATAAAACAACAAGAACCTTCTCTTTAAATAACAAAAAACAAGAATCCAATCTTATAGACACTCTTAAAACAATTTGTAAGAAATATTCAAAAGAAAAAACAGGCAAAAGGCCAATTACCCAGGTTAACCTAGTAAGAATTTAATTGATTATTTATACCTAAGCAATTAAATAAATTGATGTACTTTTCAAAATCATTTATTCCAATATTGAAAAATAATCCAACAGAAGCAAAAATAAAATCACACCAACTTATGTTAAGAGTTGGAATGATTAAACAATCTTCAGCAGGAATTTATTCTTGGCTTCCATTAGGATTCAAAGTCATGAAGAAAATAGAGAGAATTGTTAGAGAAGAACAAGACAGAATAGGGGCGCAAGAGATTTTAATGCCAACTATACAATCAAGCGATATTTGGAAGGAAAGTGGTAGATATAAAGATTATGGCGAAGAGATGCTCAGAATTAAAGATAGACAAGGTAGAGAAATTTTGTACGGACCTACAAACGAAGAACTTATTACAGATATATTCAGGTCCAGTATTAAGTCTTATAAAACTTTGCCTCAGTTGCTTTATCATATTCAATGGAAATTTAGAGATGAGCTAAGACCTAGATTTGGAATAATGAGGTGTAGAGAGTTTTATATGAAAGATGCATATTCTTTTGATATAAATGATGATGAAGCTATTTATTCATATAATAAATTTTTTTTATCTTATTTAAGAACATTTAAGAGATTAGATTTGTCAGCCATCCCAATGTCTGCAGATACTGGCCCAATAGGTGGAAATCTTTCACATGAATTTGTAATCTTAGCTGACACAGGAGAAAGTAAAATTTATACAGATAAAAGAATTTTTGAAGTCAAAAGTGACAAAGCAATTCTAAACAAGGAGACTTTAAACGATCTGAGAAACAAATTTGATAAATACTATGCAGTTACAGACGAAAAGTTTAATAAAAAAGATTTTGATGAAAGAGTGCCTGAAGAGTTTAAACTTAGCACCAAGGGTATAGAGGTTGGTCATATTTTTTATTTTGGAGATAAATATTCAAAACCAATGAATGCATCTGTAGATTATCAGGGAAAAAAAGAATTTGTAAAAATGGGATCTTACGGGGTAGGGGTATCAAGATTAGTTGGAGCTATTATTGAAGCTAAGTATGACGATAAAAACGAAATTATGAAATGGCCTATATCAGTTGCGCCATTTGATTGTGGAATACTTCCTTTAATAAATAAAAATGATACTAAAAATTTAGACAAGGCTGTTAAAATTTCTAATTTACTAAAAACAAATGGTTTAGATGTATTAATAGATGATACAGAAGAAAATTTTTCATCAAAAATAAAAAAATTTAATTTACTTGGAATTCCTTTTCAAATTATGATTGGAAATAAAAACGAAGGTGATATTTTTGAATTTAGAGAAATTGGAAGTGAGTCAAAAAATATTACCATTAATGAAATAGTTGAAATTATTAAAAAAAAAAAAGTTTAAATTGATTTCTAATTTAGAAAAAAAAATTGTTTTTAGATATTTAAAAACCAGAAAAAAAGATGGTTTTTTAAATGTTATATCTATTTTTTCATTTATTGGTATATCTCTAGGTGTAGCAGTTCTTATAATCGTTATGTCAGTAATGAATGGATTTAGATCTGAACTAGTTAATAAGATTGTAGGATTTAACCCACATGTAGTTATTCAATCTTATGAATTTTTAAATAATGAGGAAATTTTAAACAATCAAAGTCTTCAAGAACTATCAAATAATTTAGTTTATAGTAACTCTGGTGAAGCAGTTTTAATAAATAAAAATATTTCTAAAGGCTTATTGTTAAGAGCTTACAGTTTCGAAGATTTCAAAAAATTAGAAATTTTTAAGAGATTGGAAACTAATAATAATAATAATTTTTTTTCAGGTAATTCTATATCTATTGGTAAAGAATTAAGCTTTGATTTAAATTTAACCATTGGTGACACAATTCTTCTGATGTCTCCTGGAGGTGAAGAAACTATTATAGGTAATTTACCAAAACAAGAAAGCTATAAAATAACATCTATTTTTGACAGTGGTCTTCTTGAGTTTGATCAGAATGTTGCTTTTATAAACCTAAAAAAAATGGAAAGCCTTTTAAATTTAGATAAATCAACTAGAAATGTAGAAATTTACTTGAAAAATCCATTAAATATAGAAAATACAAAAATTGAAATTCAAAATATTTTTCAAAATTATTTGATCTATACTTGGGCTGATATTAATAGATCACTGTTTTCAGCACTTAAGGTAGAGAGAAATGTTATGTTTATTATATTATCTTTAATTATTATTGTTGCTGCTTTTAACATTATATCTGGATTAACAATTTTAGTAAAAAATAAAACAAGAGATATAGCAATATTAAAATCAATAGGTGTTTTGAATATTTCAATCACTAAAATTTTTTTTTTAATTGGTTTTTATATAGGCACTACAGCTACATTTTTCGGTATAGCCATAGGAGTTTTGTTTTCTATATATATTGAGAGTTTTAGAAAAATTCTAAGTAATACATTTGATATTCCTATTTTTCCTGAAGAAATTTATTTCCTAAGTAAAATGCCATCTGAAATTAATTTAAATTCAATTATTTTAATAGCAGTTTGCTCTATAGTTATTACATCAATAGTGTCGATTTTTCCCGCACTTAAAGCCTCAAAACTTGACCCAATAAAAGCACTTAAATATGAATAATTTTATTTCATTAAAAAATGTATCAAAAAGATATTTATCAAACATAAATGTAAAAGCTTTAAATAGAGTGAGCTTAAGTTTTTCTTTAGGAAAATCCTACTCCATTGTAGGTCCATCTGGATCAGGAAAATCAACTTTATTGAATATTTTATCTTTAATAGATCAACCCTCCTCAGGCATAGTTAAAATCAATAATGAAACAGTCAATTTTTCCAACAAAAATAATAATGATAAAATAAGAGCAAGAAATATCGGCATAATTTATCAGAGTTATAATTTGTTAACAGATTTTACAGCTTTAGAAAATGTAAGTCTTGCCGGATTAGCTTTGAACAACAATAAAAATATTTCAGTTTCAGAAGCTAAAAAGATTATAGCCGACCTTGGACTTAAGGAAAGATTCGATCATTTTCCATCACAATTATCAGGAGGTGAAAACCAAAGAATCGCAATTGCAAGAGCGTTAATAAATAAACCAAAAATAATTTTAGCTGATGAACCCACAGGAAATCTTGACTATAAATCAGCAAAAAAGGTTTTTAAAATTTTATTAAATCTTAAGAAAAATAATAGATTAGTTATTTTTGCAACTCACAATAGAGAATTTGCTAGTATGTCGGATTGTAAAATAGAAATGATTGATGGTAATATCAAATCAATCAATGGAAAAATTTGAAAAATTTAATCATTTTAAAATTCACACCCAGTATTCAATTTGCGAAGGTGCAGCTAAAATAGATCAAGTATCTGAATTTTGTAAAAAAAATAAAGTAATTTCAGCAGGTATTTCAGATACATTGAATTTATGCGGTGCACTAGAATTCTCTGAAAATATTTCTAAGTCAGGATCACAGCCCATAATTGGTACACAAATAAATTTCAAATATGGAGATGAAATTGGTCTTATTCCTCTAATTGCTAAATCAGAGCTTGGTTATAAAAGTATAATTAAACTATCTTCAAAATCATATTTAGGCGAAGATAATTTAACAAGCCCGCATTGTAAAATTGAGGATCTTATTGAATTAGGACAAGATATAATTGTGCTCTCAGGACAAATTAATAGTTTAAATGGTAATTTATTTAACAAAGGAAAATTATCAGAAATTAAAGATATTTATAATTTATTAAAAGAAAAATTTTTAGATAATTTTTATATTGAGATACAACGACATGGAGACACAAATGAAAAAAGTTTTGAAAAATTTAATTTAAATATATCAAAAGAACTCTCTATACCAATTATCGCAAGTAATGAAGTTTTTTATCTAACTAAAGATATGCATGAAGCACACGATGCATTAATTTGTATTGGTAACAAAACATATGTCAATGAAAAGAATAGGATAAAGTTTTCTAATCAACACTATCTTAAATCTGATGAAGAAATGAAAACATTATTTTTTGATTTACCAGAAGCACTTGAGAATAACTATAATATCATATATAGAATAAATTTTAGACCTAAATACTCTAAACCAGTTCTTCCAAATATCAGCTCAGATAAATATGGAAATGCTGATCAAACTTTAATTAAGGAGTCTACATCAGGATTAAAAGAAAAATTTAGCAAATTATTTAAAGTTAATCTCTCAGAACTAGATAAAAGTAAAAAATTTAAAAAATATAAAAACAGATTAGACCATGAGTTAAAAATTATAATTGAAATGAAATATTCAAGTTATTTTTTAATTGTTTCAGACTATATTAAATGGGCAAAAAATAATCAAATTCCCGTTGGTCCAGGAAGAGGGTCGGGGGCAGGATCTCTTGTAGCATGGTGTTTGTTAATAACTGATGTTGATCCAATTAAATTTAATTTAATATTCGAAAGATTTTTGAATCCAGACAGAATTTCAATGCCAGACTTTGATATTGATTTTTGTGAAGAAAAAAGAGATTTAGTATTTAGCTATCTTACAAAAAAGTACAAAAATAGCGTAGCTCATATCAACACATTTGGTAAATTAAAAGCAAGAATGGTTATTCGAGATGTTGGAAGAGTTTTGGGTCTTACTTATGGATTTGTTGATAGTATATCTAAAATGATACCTTTTGACCCCTCAAGACCACAAAGTTTAACAGATTGTATAAATAACGAACCAAGATTACAAAAACTTATTAAAGAAGACACAAGAGTTAATAAATTAACAGAATTATCTCTTAAACTTGAAGGACTAAATAGAAACTTTGCCACACATGCTGCTGGAGTTGTTATTTCTGATAAAAAACTTACTGATACGGTACCTTTGTATAAAGACTCTTCAGCAAATTTGATACTCCCTTCTACTCAATTTGATATGTATTCAGCAGAAAATGCAGGTTTAATCAAATTCGATTTTCTAGGTTTAAAAACCCTCACAGTTATTGATAAGACCGAAAAATTGGTAAACCAAAAAAACAAAAAATTTTCTTTAGATGAAATTAGTTATGAAGATCAAAAAGTTTTTGAATTACTTTCAAACGGACATACTGTTGGTTTATTTCAGCTTGAAAGTGCTGGAATGAAAGAAGCCTTGATGCAAATGAAACCAAATCATTTAGAAGATATTATAGCATTAGTAGCTTTGTACAGACCAGGACCTATGGCGAACATACCTATTTATAATGATTGTAAACATGGAAGACAGCAACCAGATTATCTTCATTCACTTTTAGAAGAAATATTAAAACCAACCTATGGAGTAATTATTTATCAAGAACAAGTAATGCAAATAGCCCAAAAGCTATCTGGATTTTCTGCAGGCGAGGCTGACATTTTAAGAAGAGCTATGGGTAAAAAAAAGAGATCTGAACTGGAAAAACAAAAAATCAGATTTATTGATGGAGCTGTTAAAAATGGAATAAGAAAAGACGTAGCAGCAAGCATTTTTTTAAAAATAGAGCCATTTGCCGAGTATGGCTTTAACAAAAGTCATGCAGCAGCATATGCAATAATTGCCTACCAAACTGCTTATTTAAAAACTTACTATCCAAACGAATTCTTTTCGGCATCAATGACAATGGATATTTCAAGCCAAAATAAATTAAGCGAGTTCTATGAGGAAATTAAAAGGTTGAATATCAATATTATTAGACCCGATATTAATAGCTGTTTCGCAGATTTTAGATCAGACGATAAAAATTTTTACTATGCTTTAGGTGGTATAAAAAACGTAGGTTATGAAGCAGTATCAAATATAGTAAAAGAACGTATTAAAAACGGAAAATACACATCAATTTTGAATTTTATTAAAAGAATTAATCCAAAAGACATAAACAAACTTCAACTAGAAGGATTAGTCAAGGCAGGAGCCTTTGATCAAATTAACAATAATAGAAAATCAGTTTTTGAGTCTATACCAAATTTGATTACAAAATCGAAAAAAATTTTTGAAAATACAATGGCTAATCAAGAAGATTTATTTGAATTAGATGAGGAAAATGATGAAGATATAATCAAAATCATCGAAGATTGGGAAATTGAAGAAAGATTGGCAAAAGAGTTTGAGTCTGTAGGTTTTTTTATTTCAGATCATCCACTGAACCAGTATAAAGAAATTTTTGAAGACTATAAAATTGTTAACTTTAATGAATTTAATCATTTAAAAACCTCAAATGATATTAATGTTTCTGGAACAATCTTAAAAATTCAGGAAAAAAAAACACAAAAAGGCAACTCATACGCTATTGTTAAACTTACAGATTTAAGTTCTGTTTTCGAGATATTTATCTTTTCAGATTTGTTAGAAATTAATAGAGAAATTTTAAAAGATGGAAATTCATTAATATTAACTCTCACAAAGAATATTTCAGATGAAAACAATCGATTTAAGAGAATAAATGTTAAAAAAATTGTATCATTAAAAAATTTGTTAAATAAACCAATTTCCAATGTAGAGATTTTTATAGATAATCAAAAATCAATAGAAATGATTGAGAAAATTTTATCTAAATCAGGCAATACGGAGGTGAAGATTAAAATACAAGACGAAAAGAACAAATATATTTTTAATTTAAAAAATAAGAGATTTGTTGAACGTAAACACTTGAGTTTGCTAAAAAACCAAGGTATTTCTACATATATTTTTTAAAAAAATACTTGTTTAAATTTCTATATAATTGTAAATATCTCGTAAATTAATACGCACACAATTTGTGGTTTTATACCTCCGGTCCTTTAATGGAAATAATTGTGGTGGCATAACCGGGAAAAAATATGAAGATACCAAATATAACAATTCAACAACTATTAGAAGCAGGTGTCCATCTTGGACATAAAACACTTAGATGGAATCCAAAAATGAAGAAATACATATTTGGAAAAAGAGACGCAATACACATTATAGACCTTACACAAACATTAGAACTAGCGAACATGGCTCTTCAAAAAATTTACCAAACTATAGCAAGTAATGGTAAAATTTTATTTATATCTACAAAGAAACAAGCATCAGAAGCTATTGCTGAACTAGCAAAAGAAACAGATCAGTATTTTGTGAATTATAGATGGTTAGGTGGTATGCTAACTAATTGGGGTACAATATCAAATTCAATTAAAAAATTAGAGAGACTAAATATAGATTTAGTTTCAGAAAATCGTGGTTTTACAAAAAAAGAACTTTTAAAAATGGGTATTCAAAGAGATAAATTGCAAAGATCATTAGGTGGTATTTCTCAAATGAAAAAAATACCTGATTTAGTTTTTGTGATTGATACAAATTATGAGTCATTAGCTATAAAAGAGTCATTAAAACTTGGAATTCCAATTATAGCAATACTTGATACAAATTCAGATCCAGAGGGTATAGATTTTCCAATACCTGGCAATGATGATGCTAGAAGATCAATAGATCTTTATTGCACACTCATTAAAGAAACTATCGAAAATGCTAAGAAAGACACAAATATTTCCATAGAAAATGAGAAAAAAGATAAACCAAAAAACCAAATAGAAAAAAAACCAGATAAAGAAGAGTCAGCTCAAAAAAAAAACTAAATCATGAGTGACGTAGAAAAAATAAAGAAATTAAGAAAGCTCACCGGAGCAGGTTTTAAAGACTGCAATTCAGCAATACAAGAGTCAAACGGTGATCTTGATAAAGCTGTAGAAAATCTAAGAGTTAAAGGTATTTCTAAAGCCTCAAAAAAAATGGCTAGAGTGGCTAACGAAGGAGTGGTAGCGATAAGTGGGAATGATAAAAAAACATCTGTAATAGAAGTAAATTGTGAAACAGATTTTGTAGCCAAAAACGAAGATTTTATAAATTTTGTTAAAGAAATTAGTGAACTTAATAATCATTGCGACTCTGATAATGAAAAACTTAAAAAAACAAAAATGAAAAATTCAAAAACTGTTGATGAAAATATTGTATCTATAATTGCAAAAATCGGAGAGAAAATAACTATTGGTAGATCAAAAACTATTTCACACAAAGATTCAGCAAATTTTACATATTTACATACTGTAGTTAAAGATAATTTGTCAAAATTGGCAGTTATTATTTCTTTACAAACTAAAGAGAATTCTGACAACATACACTCATTTGGCAAACAGTTAGCAATGCATGTTGCTGCTTCAAATCCAATAGCACTTGAAAGTTCCGGTATAGATAGTGAAATATTAAAAAAAGAACAAGAACTTATTACAGAAGAATTAAAGAATTCTGGTAAACCTGATGAAATTGTAAAAAAAATATCTTTCGGTAAAATAAATAAATTCAAAGAAGATAATAGCCTATTAAACCAACCTTGGGTAATGGAGCCAAAAAAGAAAGTTAATGAAATCTTAAAAGAATTAAATATACCAGATTTAAAAATAAAAGATTTTTACAGATTAAAAATTGGGGAATAAATGTTTAACCAAAAAATATATGCTCAGAAAATGGATAAAACGATTGAAGTGTTCAACAAAGAATTAGGATCATTAAGAACAGGCAGAGCTAATGCCAATATGTTAGATTTAGTTAAGGTTGATGTTTATGGTCAAAAAATGCCAATAAATCAACTAGGCACAATAACTACACCTGAACCACGGATGATAAATATTCAAGTTTGGGACCTTAACAATGTTACATTAATAGACTCAGCAATTAAAAAATCTGAATTAGGACTAAATCCACAAATAGATGGACAACTTGTTAGATTGCCAGTTCCAGATTTAAGCGAAGAAAGAAGAAATGAAATGAAAAAAATGATAAAATCTATGGGAGAAAAATGTAAAATTTCAATAAGAAATATAAGAAGAGAGGCAAATGAGGATTTAAAAAGTTTGCTAAAAAAAAAAGAATTAAGTGAGGATGAGGAAAAGAAACAGGAGAAAAATATTCAAAATTTTACAGACCAACATATAAAAATTATTGATGAAAAAGTGACATCAAAAGAAAAAGAAATAATGACAATATGAACCCAATTAAACATGTGGCCATAATAATGGATGGAAATGGCCGTTGGGGGTTGAAACACAAAAAATCAAGAAATTTAGGACATGAAGCTGGACTTAGAACAGTTGAAAAAGTTATTGATGAAACTATTAAAAACAAAATTAAATATTTAACACTATTTGCTTTTTCTACGGAAAACTGGAGAAGACCTAAAAAAGAGATTAAATTTTTATTAAGTTTACTTCAAAAATTTTTATTAAGCAAAATAGATGAATTTGATAAAAATGGAATTAAACTTAAAATATTGGGAACAAAAATTTTTTCAAATAAATTAAATAGTGAACTTCAAAAAGCAGAAAAAAAAACATCAAATAATAAAAAGCTACAAGTAAATTTAGCCTTAAATTACGGGTCAAAAAGTGAATTAATTTACTCAATTAAAAAACTTAACAAAAAAAGACAAAAAGTAAGCATTAAAAATTTAGAAAACAACTTATTCACCAGAAATATACCAGATCCAGAAATTCTTATAAGAACTGGAGATACTAAAAGACTTAGTAATTTTTTACTATGGCAAATGGCATATACCGAGCTATTTTTCGAAAAAAAACTATGGCCAGATTTTAATGGGAAAGATTATAATCGTATATTAAAAAAGTTTAAAAAAATAAAAAGAAATTTTGGTAAAATATGATTAAATCAGAATTTTTAAAACGATTGTTGAGTTCAATTATAATTATACCATTATTTTTATTTTTTATTATTAAAGGGTCATATTATTTTACTTTTTTTATAATTTTTGTTTTATTAGTTTGTATTTATGAATGGATAAAACTAGCAAGCAATAGTTTATTTTTAATACCAGGTTTATTAATTATAAAATTATCTTTTTTTTCAGCTTATCTTCTAAGAGGAAATTTAGAAAATGGTTTAGTAGAGTTTTTGACTGTAATTCTAATATGCGTTTCTACCGATATAGGTGGTTATTTTTTTGGAAAATTACTTAAAGGACCAAAGTTAACCAAGATAAGTCCAAATAAAACTTATGCTGGATTCTTGGGTGGTATTTTTTTATCCATTATTTTGGTAATCTTTTTAAGTCAGAATCTTTCAATTAAAAATTTTTATGTGTTTAAAATGAATATTTACTCTTTAGAAAATTATATTTTTATAATTTTAGTTTCTATAACCAGTCAAATAGGTGACATATTGATTTCATTTTTTAAAAGAATGGCTAAAGTAAAAAATACTGGTAAAATAATTCCTGGACATGGTGGTTTACTTGATAGATTAGATGGAATGATTTTAGCAGTACCTTTTGCATATTTATATTTAAATTTATGAAAAAAAAAATCGCAATATTAGGTTCAACAGGATCTATAGGAAGATCTACAGTTTCAGTTATTAGAAAAAATAAAAAAGATTTTGACGTTATTTTATTGTCGACTAATAAAAATATAAAAGAAATATCAAAACAAATTAAATTACTAAAACCAAAAAATTTAATTATTACTGATCATAATAAATATTTGAAGTTTTTAAAAAAAAATAAAAATAAAAAAATTAAAATTTTTAATAATTATAAAAATTTTAATAAAATATTTAAATGTAAAATTGATTACACAATGAGTGCATTGAGTAGTTTTAATGGATTACAACCCACATTAGATATTATTAAGTTCACTAAGGTTATTGCCATAGCGAACAAAGAAGCAATAATATGTGGTTGGAATCTAATAAAAAAAAATTTAACAAAATATAAAACCAACTTTATACCTGTCGATTCTGAACATTTCTCAATATGGTCTTTAATTAAAAATAATAACAATAAAATTGATAAAGTTTACATAACAGCATCTGGAGGACCTTTTTTAAATATTAAAAAAAGCAGACTAATTAAAATTAAACCAAAAGACGCAATCAAACACCCGAATTGGAGCATGGGAAAAAAAATCTCTATAGATTCAGCAACCTTAGTTAATAAAATTTTTGAAATTATTGAGGCTAAAAAAATATTTAACTTAAATATGAATGATTTCGAAATTTTACTTCATCCAGATTCTTATGTACATGCAATAGTAAAGTTTAAAAATGGCTTAACAAAAATACTGATCCATGACACAGACATGAAGATTCCTATTTTTAATTCTATCTATTATAATACTAATAAAACGATAGCAAGCACCCCACTTAATTTTAAAAAAATCAATAATTTAAAATTGGAAAATGTTAATATAAAGCAGTTTGAAACAGTTGGTATTCTTAAATATTTATCAAATAATAAAGACACATTGTACGAAACAGTTTTGGTCAGCGCAAATGATCAATTAGTTGACTTATTTTTAAATAAAAAAATTAATTTTTTAGATATATCAAAAAAACTCATTATGATTATGAAATTAGAAGAATTTAAAAAGTTGAGATCCAGAAAACCTTTAAATTTCAATCAAATATCAAATCTAAATAAATATGTGAGATTGAAAACTAGAACTTTATGTGTAAGATCCGTTCACAATGAGTAAAATTCTATTAACCATACTATTTCTTTTAATTTCATCATTTAAAACATATGGAGAGGTTATAAATGAAATAAAAGTAATAAATAATGACAGAATTTCAAAAGAGGCAATATTAGTTTTTTCTAATATTGAAAAAGGTAAAGACTATTCCCAAAATGATTTGAATGAAATTATCAAAGAGCTTTATAATACAAATTTCTTTTCAAATGTTTCCTTAGAAGTAGAAAATGGAATTTTAATTATAGATGTTATTGAAAATAAAATAATTCAAGAAATAACAGTTAATGGAATTAAAAAAAATGAACTTGTTGAAAAATTAAAAAAACATTTGTTCTCGAAAGAAAAAAACCCATTTGTAGAAAACAATTTAAGATCAGATGTAAATAGAATAAAAAAAATTCTTAAAAACTCAGGTTATTACTTTTCAGAAGTAGGTAATAAAATAATTGAAAATAATAACAATACTGTTGAATTAATTTTTGATATCACTATAGGAGAAAGAGCATATATTAGAGAAATTGAATTTATTGGCGATAAATATTACAAGGCTAGAATCCTTAGAAATATAATAGCAAGTGAGGAGGCTCGATTTTGGAAATTTATTAGTAAAAGAAAATATATAAATCCAGAAACTATCAATCTTGATAAAAGACTACTAAGAAATTACTATTTAAACAAAGGTCATTACCAAGTAAACATAATAGATAATTTTATTGAGTATACAGATAAAAACGACTTTAAGTTGACTTACAATATCACTGCAGGACCTAAATTTATAGTTGATAGTGCTCAGTTAGATTTACCTATTGATTATGATCAGAATGATTTTGAACCTATTATAAAAAGATTAAAAAAAATAGAGGGTGAACTATATTCATTAAATAAATTAAAAAAGATTGCAAAAGAAGTTGAAAAATTGTCATTAAGAAATGATTATGAATTTATTGATGCGTCGTTTAAAGAGAAAATTGAAGATGATAATAAATTAAAATTAGTTTTTGAAATAAAAGAATTTGATAAACAATATTTAACAAGAATAAATGTATTTGGAAATAATATTACTGAAGAAAAAGTCATAAGAGACAATGTGGTAGTTGATGAAGGTGATCCTTTTAATAAATTATTACTAGCTAAGTCCATAAATAATTTAAAGGCATTAAATATATTTTCATCTGTTGACTATGAGTTAAGTACCATCGAAGATAATAAGAAGGTTTTAGATATAACTGTAGAAGAAAAACCCACAGGTGAAATTAGTGCTGCTGCAGGAGCAGGTACCCAAGGAGGAACGATTGGTTTTGGGGTAAAAGAAAATAATTTTATGGGTAAAAATATTCAGTTAGATACCAATATTAGAATAAACGAAGAGGTTGTTAGAGGATTATTTTCTATAACAAACCCTAATTGGAATTATACAGATAAAGCATTATCTGCAAGCGTGGAAAGTAGTGTGACTGATAGAATGACTAACTATGGATATGAGACTAAAAAAACAGGTTTTTCATTAGGATCAGCATGGGAACAATATGATGATATTTACTTCAGCCCAAGAATCTCAAGCTTTATTGAGTCCCTTGATACAAATCAGGATGCATCTGCAAAATTAAAAAAACAAGAGGGATCATATTTTGATACAAGTTTTTCATATGGATTAGAATTAGATAAAAGAAATCAAAGATTTCAAACTACCGATGGTTTTAAAAGTAAATTTAACCAAAGAATTCCATTAATTTCTGATGATTATGCATTTGTGAATGGTTATGAATATACAACTTTTAATCAAATCAGCGACGTAGTCACAAGATTATCCTTTACAGGTAGAACAATAAATTCTCTATCGGGAGATGATGTTAGGATTTCACAGCGATTATATATTCCATCAAAAAAACTAAGAGGTTTTCAAGTTGGAAAAGTTGGACCAATTGATACTGGAGATTTTATAGGAGGAAACCATACTGCTGTTTTTAACGCCTCGACCACATTACCCGAGTTTGGTGCTAATCTTGAACAAATAGATTTTCAATTATTCTTTGATGCCGCAAACGTATGGGGCGTTGATTACGATAGTTCTTTAGATAAATCACAATTAAGGACTTCAGCAGGTATAAGCGTTGATTGGTTTACAGTTATTGGACCACTAAATTTTTCTATTGCACAACCACTTTCAAAGGCAAAAACAGATAAAACAGAAACTTTCCGTTTTAATATAGGTACAACTTTTTAATGATATTTTTAAGATTTTTTTTAGTTATATTTTTTTTGTTTTTTTTTCAATTTTCAAACGCTTACTCAGAAAAAATAGTTTACATAAATATTGAAAAAATCATGAAAAACTCAAAAGCTGGAAAGGCTATAATTGATAAAATAAATAAAACTAACGAGTCAAATTTAAAAAAATTCAAACAGATCGAAGGAGAACTTCAAAAAGAAGAAAAAGATCTAATCTCAAAGAAAAATGTTTTAAGTGAAGAGGAGTTCCAAAAAAAATTTAATTCTTTGAAAAAAAAAATTGATGATTATAGATCGTTAAGACAAAAGTCTATTGGAGACATTACTAAAAAACGTTTAAATGCAAGTAAAGAATTTTTTAGTAAAATAAATCCAATATTGAGTGATTATTCTGCAAAAAATAATATTTCTTTTATTTTGCAAAAAAAAAATATTCTTATGGGTAAAACCGAGCTTGATATAACTAACGACATTATGAAGATTGTAGATAAAGAAATTTCAAAAATTAAATTTTAATAAATGAGTACTTCACTAAATAAGAAGGAAATAACAAATCTATTACCTCATAGAGAACCTATGCTTTTAATAGACGAACTTTTAGATATTCAAAAACTCAAATCTGCAACAGCTATAGTTAATGTTAAAAAAAACAGTTTTTATGTTCAAGGACATTTTCCGGGTCAACCTGTAATGCCTGGAGTTTTAATTGTCGAAGCATTTGGACAAGCAGCTGCAGCACTTACTGCTCATGGACTTGACAAAAGTACTTATGAAAATAAATTGGTCTTTTTAATGAGTGTTGAAAAAGCAAGATTTAGAAATCCAGTAGTCCCAGACTGTAGATTAGAGTTGCAAATTGAAGCTATAAGATCTCATGGCAGAGTCTGGAAATATAAAGGTGTTGCATTAGTTGATCAAAAAAAAATGGCAGATGCTCAATGGTCAGCTACTATAGTTGATAGAAAATAATTAGTAACAATTATTGATAAGTAATAAATAATAGTTTTGATAATAAATAAACTATGATTAATCCTTTTTTTAAAAATGCAGGACCATTTGATATACAGAAATTGTTAAAAATCACTGGTATCGAAAATAAAGAAAAATTTAAGAATAGTAAAATTTATGATGTTACCAATTTAGATTCTGCGACAAATAAAGATTTAACTTTTTTTCATTCAAAAAAATATTCAGTAATAGCATCAAAAACTAAAGCTTCTTACTGTGTTACTTTAGATAATCTTTCTCATTTTTTACCAAACTCATGTAAAAAAATTATTGTTAAAAATGTATTATTAACAATGGCAAAAATTACTAAAGAATTTTATCCAAAATCTATCGTTGATGATTTTGATGACTCTGTAAAAGATATTTCTAAAACCTCCTTCAATAAAAAAGTTAAATTTGGAAAAAATGTTTTAATAGGTAAAAATGTTAAAATAGGAAAAAATTGTTTAGTTGGTCATAATACAATTATTGAAAAAAATGTAGTAATTGGATCAAATTGCTCTATTGGTGCAAATGTTATTTTAAGAAATACAATTATCAAAGATAATGTAAATATTTTAGATGGATGCGTAATAGGAAAAAAAGGTTTTGGATTTTTTCCAAATCAAGAAAAAAATATAAGATACCCTCACATCGGAATTGTTATAATAAATGAAAATTGTGAAATTGGATGTGGTTCTACAATTGATAGGGGTTCATTATCAAATACTATAATTGGCAAAAATACATATTTAGATAATCAGGTACATATTGCCCACAATAATAAAATTGGAGATAACTGTATTATTGCTGGTCAAGCTGGTTTCGCTGGTAGTTCTACATTAGGTAATAATGTTATGATTGGAGGGCAGGCTGGTGTTTCAGGTCATTTAAAAGTTGGAAACAATGTACAAATTGGAGGCGGTAGTGGAGTTATAAATGATATACCTGATAATACAAAAGTTATGGGATATCCAGCAAAAAATTTAAGAGAATTTATAAAAGACAATAGATGATAGATAAAACTGCAATCATAGATTCAAAAGCAAAATTAGAAAAAAACGTTGAAGTAGGTCCTTATTGCGTAATAGGCCCTAACGTTGAGATTGGAGAAAATACTGTTATTAAATCACATGTAAATATTTCTGGAAATGTTAAAATTGGTAAAGGGAACAAGATATACCCCTTTGTTTCTATTAATGATCCACAAGATTTAAAATATGCTGGAGAACCAACTAATCTGATAATTGGAGATAATAATAAGATCAGAGAATACGTAACAATAAATCCAGGAACAGTTGGCGGTGGTGGCAAAACAGTTATTGGAAACAACTGTTTATTTATGATTTCATCTCATATCGCTCATGATTGTCAGGTAGGAAATAATGTAATAATCGCTAACAATGTTCCACTAGGTGGTCACGCAATCATTGAAGATAATGTTGTAATAGGGGGAAACTCTGCAGTTCAACAATTCACAAGAATTGGAAAAATGGCAATGATTGGTGGAATGACAGGAGTTTTACACGATGTTATTCCTTATGGATTATCAATAGGTAATAGAAATTCATTACAAGGGTTAAATCTAATAGGCTTAAGAAGGGCTAAGTTTGAAAATAAAGATATTTTGGGATTAAGTAACGCTTATAAAGAAATATTTGCTACTAAAAATATTAATGAAAATATAAGTAAATTAAATGGTTCTTTCCAAGAGAATCCATTAGTTAAGAATGTAATTGACTTTATAACAAAAGATAAAAAAA
>MDTA01032426.1_pt1 | contig 33451 bp, 25 predicted proteins | sample 811151 | NCBI WGS metagenome assembly MDTA01 (sample SAMN05326648, study PRJNA326480) | marine metagenome | isolation source: seawater | place: Indian Ocean: South | collected 2010
CGAGCTGTCCCGCGCGGACTTCTGTTTTGTAGTGATGTTGTGTGCGGGTCTGAACATTCTGTGGCTGCTGGTGGCGTTCGGTGCGCTCGGGGCACACGTCTATTGGGTGACTGGCTTCATGCGCGGCGCACACAAGTTCCACGTGTAAGCGCCCCCGCACACCAGCCGGTTTGTCAACGCACCTGTGTGTTCAGCGTTGGCGTCAGCGCCTCGCGCGCTCCCTCCCCCAACAGGTTAAAAGCGAGCACCACCACCAGGATCGCAGCCCCTGGAAACAGGAACAACCAGGGCGCATCCAGAATGTAGTTCTTGCCATCCGCAAGCACATTGCCCCAGGTTGCGTCAGGAGGCTGCACCCCAAACCCCAGGAAGCTGAGTGCCGACTCGGTCAGGATTGCCGTCGCTATCCCGATGGATGCTGACACCAGCACCGGGGCCATCGCGTTAGGTAACAGGTGGTGGGTAATGATGCGGCGCCCTGGCAAACCCGCCGCCACAGCGGCCGCTATGTAGTCGCGGCTCTTCAACGACAGCACCTCACCACGGACCAGCCTCGCGGTGCCCATCCAACTGGTTAACCCGATCACAATCATGATGTTCAAGGTGCTGGCTGGAAGTAGCGCAACCACCGTCAGGACCAGAAAGAACGTCGGGAAACACAACATGGCGTCAGTAAGGCGCATCAGCAGCGTATCCAGGCTGATACCCAGTACCCGTGACTCCAAAAAATAGCCCGCCGTGGCACCCACCAGCACGCCGATAAATACGGACAGACCTACCGCGACAAACCCGATTGACAGCGACACGCCCGCGCCTTGCAGCATCCGCGACAGTACGTCTCTCCCCAACGCGTCCGTACCAAGCCAGTAGATGCCAGCAAACGGTCGATCGTCGGACGCGATGAGATCGCTTGCCGCTCCCATCGGTTCAACCAGTTTGTCGGTCAGACGCACGGTAGCCGGATTGAACGCATCAACGGTGTTGGTCAAGACGAAGCCAACAACGGCAACGACCGTCAACAGCAACAAGACGAACAGGCCAGACATGGCCAGACGGTCGCGCTTGAGTGCGCGCCACACTAACGACCGGGGCGTATCCACGTCGTGGTCAATCATTGCAGGCGAATCCGCGGGTCCGCCCACGCGTACAACAGGTCGGAAAGAAATGTCCCTGCCAGCGACAGTACGGCCGCGATAAAGTTGATGGTCAAAATGATCGGAAAGTCGCGCGCGAGTATGGCGTCATAAGCAAGCCGTCCAATACCCGGCCACGCAAATATCTGCTCAAAAATGACAGAGCCGCCAATGAGGCCTGGCAGCAACAACCCAAACATCGTCACGAATGGAAGCAGAGCGTTGCGCAGTACATGCGTGTAGATTACGGCGTCTTCGTGTAGCCCCTTCGCGCGCGCAGTGCGTACGTAGTCTTGCCCCAATACTTCCAGCATCTGCGAGCGCACGTACCGCGACAGTACAGCCATGCCACCAAGTGCCAACATGAACGACGGTACCGCCAGGTGCCAAAGTCGGTCCATCAGCTGGAACAGCGGCCCCGCCTGCTCGGTACCAAACGTGCGCATGCCAATAATTGGCGCGCCTAGCCAGTCCACCGCCGCGACAATCACGAGGTAGGCGAGAAAGAAGCCTGGCAATGAGATCAGCAGATACGCGACAAATGTGGAGCCGCGGTCAAACACCGATCCGCGCCTGACGGCCGCTTGGATGCCGGTCGGAAAAGACAAGGTCCATACCAGTAGCGTGGCAACCACAAACAGCGGTAACGAGTTCAGGAACCGATCCCAGATCTTCGGGAGCACCGGTTCTCCGTCCTTGAACGAACGTAACTCGCCTGTAGCGAGATCGCGCACCCAGTAGGCGTACTGCAAGTGCCAGGGGTCATCCAGGTGAAACGCCGCACGAATGCGGGCAATATCTTCTGCCTTGATACGCGGATTGGACGGATCCACTTCGCTCGGCTCGCCTGGCGCCAGATGCACTACGGCATGCGCCATCACGGACACGATGAGCAACAGCAGCACGCGTTGCAGGGTATTTCTGACGAGCCAGGCGGCCATCAGCCGTTACCAGTGGTCAGTTCAGGTACCACACTTTTGGTCCATTGCGGCATGAAATAAAACATCTCGCCGCTGCGCGCCGGGCGTAACGGTGCAAGACGTCCATCCGATTCAACAATCTTCAGTTTGCGATCCATCGCACGGGCGACATTGGTCGTGACCAGAAACGTGTAAGGCTGAGCCTCGGCGATACGGCGATGCAGCCTGCGTGTTAACGCCGCTAGGCGCTCGCGATCGTATTCACGCCGTATACGCTTCAACAGATCGTCAACCGCATCATCGGTGAAGCCGGTGAAATTGAGCTGCCCATAACCGGTTTGTGACGAATGCCAGAGTTGGAACTGGTCATCGTCTATCCCGAGGCGCCAACCCAACACCAGCGCATCAAATTTACCGGGATTAACGAAGTCTTTCAGGAACACGGCCCACTCAAACACCTGCGTCTGAGATTTAACGCCCAGCTTACGCCAGCTGTCCTGCGCAATGGCGAGTATGGCTTTGCGGGTCGGGTTGCCGTTGTTGGTAATGAGGTTCAGTTCCAGCACTTTGCCGTCACGCTGAAGCCATCCATCCGCGCCTGGCTTGAACCCCGCCTCCGCGAGCAGCGCGCGTGCAGCTTCCAGATCAAACGCCAACGGCTGCACATCTGGATCGCTCCAAGGGGTATTGCTTGGGTACGGCCCGGTCACACGCGCCCCATGCCCGTAGAACACGTAACGAAGAATCGCCGGAACATCGATTGCAAGGCCAAGCGCTCGGCGAACACGCGGGTCGTCAAACGGCGCCTTGCGGGTGTTATAGGCGATATACGAATAACCGCGCTGCGGGTTGGTGAAGGTTGCGAAGTTGTCGTCGTTCAGGTAGCGCCCGATCTGGTGCGGCTCTGCGAGGTAATGGTCGAGCGCGCCTGCGCGGAACTCGAACTCCTGGGTCAAGCGATCAGGAATCACGCGGAAGTAGAACGTCGCGAGCGACGGAGCACCTGCGTAGAACTGCGCGTTGGCGCTCATATGAATGAGTTCATCACTGGTCCAGCTCTCGAATCGGTAAGGACCCGTGCCGACTGGATCGCGGTTGAACTGCACATCGCGCATGCCAAACTTGGCGCGCGCGTCATCGCTCAACGAACGCGCTTCCATCTCCGCTTCCATCCTGGAAGCGTTCAGCAGATGCTCCGGCAACATCCCGATTGCCCAGCTCAGCAGCGCGGGTGCGTACAGGCGTTTGTAGACGATGCGCACGTTGTGCGGGTCCAATACCTCGAACGTCTTGATAGGCTCAAACGAAGCTCGTCGCGGCGACAGGTTGCGGGTTGCCATGATAGCTTCATAGGTAAACCGTACGTCGTCGGCATCAAACGCCTCGCCGTCGTGAAAAGTCACGTCTTTGCGGAGCGCAAACGTGAGTACGGGATTGTGCTCAACAATCGTGCCGGCCTCGTCCACCTGCTCTGCTACGGAGGTACGGGCCTCCGGCGTTAGCGTTTCGGTCAACTGCGCCCAGTTGATGGCATCACTCAGTTGCCATTTGGTTGCGACCAGGGCCGGCACCAGCGCCCGCAGCTTCTGTTCGAAATCCTGATCAATTTCGCGCAAGTTGATGCGAATACGCTCAGGCCATTCGGTGGTTACCTGAAGCGTGGTTTTTTTATCGGCGTCGTCGGCATCCACAATCTCCACATCGTGGGTCCGCGTCTCCGCCGGTGCGACACTGATGTCGGATACGTTGTCCCCCCAGCTCGCAGTCGCCACTCTTGCCCGAAATTCGGACAGCGCACGAATGACGGGCACACCGTCGGCGAGCTTGACAAAAACGCGTTCGTGCAGCGTCCAGCCCGTCGCCAGGTCCGGCGCGATGTCCAGGTCTTCGTCGAGTTTGACGAGCCCTGTAAACACCAGATCGGTGATGCGCGAGCTGGTCGTATCGGCATTGACAATTGGATTCAGCAAGCGCGCATCGCCGCTGGTCGCCTCGATATAAGTTGTGGCACGGGCACTATTCCCGCGCAGCTGTGTCTCATACGTGGGCACCCACCAATACGCCTGCAGCAGTATTGCAATCACTGCGGCGGGCACAAATATCAAGGTTCGTTTAGTGAGCATGCGCGCACTATGCCGAGGCCCGTGCTGGATAGTAAAGCGTCCAGCGGGGTCGCGGCGACACAATGAGGCAGCGCACGTTCTACAATACACTCCATCGCGCTGCGGTCCGGATTTGGGCTACGCGGCACCAAACCCAGAGGCATTGGCTGAGATGACATTGCTACGGCTCAGTCTTGTGTTCCTCCTAAGCGTCGTTGTCGCGCACCCCGCGGTCGCACAGCGCGCTGCCAGCGTCAAAGTCGACGCTGTTCGCAAGGAACCGCTTACACAGACCATTCCAATCATTGGGCGCTTTGTGGCGCGCGAACGAGGCGTGGTCGCAGCGGCTGTGGCCGGACCGGTCTCGGCCGTACGCGTGCAGGTTGGCGATCACATCATGGCAGGCGCACTCATCGCCGAACTGGATGGGGAGATGCGCGAGTCAGTGCTCGCGCAGCGCGAAGCGGAGAAAGGCATGCATCAGGCGCGTCTGGAAGCAGCACGCGCGCAGCTGCAGATCACCCGCGATGAGATGCAACGCCTGGAAAAGCTGAAAGGCTCAACAGCGTTCCCGCGCAAGCAGTACGAAGACCAGCGTCACGAGGTCGTGCGTTACACCAGCGCGTTACGCGAAGCAGATTCCGCTTTGCAGCGCACAAACGCACAGCACCGCGCGGCTGCCATCGAGTTGAGCCGCACCAGAGTTGTCGCACCTTACGCAGGCGTGGTGACAGCAAAACACGTCTCGGCGGGTGCTTATCTCCGTCAGGGGGACGCGGTTGTCACACTGCTCAATGACACCGATCTGGAGATCGAAGCTGAAGTACCGGGTGCGCGCGCCGCAGGTCTTGCCAAGGGGCTTGCGATGCGGGCGACGCTTGAGGATGGCACAGAGGTCATGAGCGAGGTGCGTACGGTGATTCCGGATGAGGATCCGGCAACGCGTACGCGCCAGGTCCGACTGGTGCCCGTGAAGGCCACGGAGCGCCTCGTCGCGGTCAACGAGACCGTCACGGTACTGGTACCGGTGGGGCCCGGGCGGGTCGTGTTGTCCGTCCACAAAGACGCGGTCATCAACCGGCGTGGCAAGCAGATGGTGTACGTCGTTCAGGAGGGTAAAGCCGCCATGCGTCCGGTGCAGCTAGGCGAAGCCGTTGGCGCGCGCATGGAAGTGCTGAGAGGACTCGCCCAGGGTGACCTGGTGGTGGTGCGTGGTAATGAACGACTGCGCCCCGGGCAGGACGTTCGCTACAAGAAAAGTTAGGACTACCCCCTCACGATGAACCTCATTCGCACGGCCATCGACCGTCCTACCGCCGTCATTGCCGCGGTGCTGATGGTTGTGATGTTTGGTCTGGTCGCCTTCGAGACCATCCCGATACAACTGATTCCGGACGTGAACCGTCCCGTCATTACGGTCGACACCAACTGGCGTGGCGCGTCACCTGCAGAGGTCGAGCGCGAAATCGTCAACCGTCAGGAAGAGGTGCTGCGCGGCATCGAAGGCCTGACCAAGATGACCAGCAAGTCCGAGGACGGCAGCGGTACGATCACCCTCGAGTTCAGTATTGCCACCAACATGGACAAAGCCTTGTTGTTGGTTTCGAACCGACTGGACCGGGTCAGCGGATATCCCCAGGAATCCGATGAGCCCACGCTGAAGACAGCCGGGTCTGAAGACCAGGCAATCGCCTGGTTCATCATCAAACGCACGCCGGATAACAACCGTCCGATACATACGTTTGGCGAACTCGCCAAAGACGTTTTCAAAGACCGTATCGAACGCGTTCCGGGTGTCGGCAGCGTCAACGTGTTTGGTGGCTCCGACCGCGAGATTCGCGTGGAAATTGATCCACGCAAGCTCGCGCAGTTTGGATTGACAGTCACCGATGTGGTGCGCGCCATGCGGGCCGCCAACGCGTCCGTGACCGCGGGCGACATTACCGAGGGTAAACGACGCTACGTTGTTCGCACTCAGGGAGATCTGGACACCATCGCGCAGATCAACGCGGTGGTACTGCGGGCACAACACGGCTCCGCGCGCGTGGCACGCGTGACAGTACGTGATATCGCCAAAGTCGAATTCCGCTACAAAGATCCGGTGGCGCGCATTCGTAACCTTGGCTCGCCGGCGATGGCGATGAACGCCACACGTGAAGTGGGCGCCAATGTCATCGAAACCATGGCCGGGATCCGTACGGCCATCCAGGACCTTTCCGAAGGTCCTGCCAAAGATGCAGGGCTGACGATCCGCCAGGCATATGACGAAACGGTCTACATCGATTCCGCGATCGATCTAGTCAAGCAGAACATCTACATCGGCGGTGCGCTCGCGGCGCTTGTGTTGCTGTTGTTCCTGCGCAGCCCCCGGGCCACCCTGGTGGTCGCTCTGGCCATCCCCGTGTCCGTGATCGGTTCGTTCGTCGCCATGGCGGCACTTGGCCGTTCGTTGAATGTGATATCCCTGGCCGGCATCGCCTTTGCTGTTGGCATGGTCGTGGACGCCGCAATCGTTGTACTTGAAAACATTTATCGCCTGCGACAACAACACTTGAGCGCACCGACCGCCGCCTATGAGGGCGCCAAACAAGTGTGGGGCGCGGTATTTGTGTCCGCCCTGACGACAGTCATGGTCTTCATTCCAATCCTGTTGCTTGAACTGGAGGTTGGACAACTGTTCCGCGACATCGCAGTCGCCATCTCGGTCGCCGTGCTGCTTTCCTTGATCGTCGCCATCACCGTGATCCCCGCGCTCTCAAAATCGTTGTTAAGCGGAAACGTCGGCCAACGGCCACTGCGCCTGTTTGGCATCGACCACATCGGTCGCGGCTTTATCGCGGCGACCGCTGGCTTTGCACGCCTGATGACCCGTTCCAAGCTCTTGTCACTGGTGGTTGTTGCGCTCGTATCTGGCGCCGCGAGTTACGCGACGATCACCTATCTGCCAAAACTCGAGTATCTTCCAGAGGGCAACCGCAACCTGGTGTTTGGAATGATGCTGCCGCCACCGGGCTACAACCTGTCCACAACCACAGGCATCGCGGAACAACTGGAGTCCAGTGTCCGGCCGCTGTGGCTAGCGCCCGGTGAAGAGTACGACGCCAGTACCGCAGACCCGAGCAAACCGCCGAAGATCGAGAACTTCTTTTTTGTCGCACTCCGTTCACGCACATTCATGGGCGCTGTATCGGCGGATCCGGAGCGTGTCGGGGAACTGATCCCGGTCATCCGCAGGCCCATGTTCAGCGAACCCGGTACATTCGGTTTTGTCAGCCAGCCGAGCATCTTCGGGCGTTCGATTGGCGGTGGCCGACGCATTGACCTCGACGTTTCAGGCAACGACCTGGAGACCATTCTTGGCGTCGCCCTGCAGGTCATGGGACGCGTCGCCAAAGAGTTTCCCCGCCAGGAGGGCAATCAACTGCGACCTAATCCAGGGCTCGAGTTGGGGGCGCCGGAGGTACGGGTTGTGCCCGACAGAACACGACTCGCGGATGCCGGCATCACGGTGCGCGAACTGGGCGATACGGTAGATACATTCAACGACGGCTTGCGCATCGCCGAAGTGACTGTGGGCGGCGAGCGCATGGACCTGATCTTAGCCGGACCAAGCATTGATGAAGAACAGACGCAACGAATAGGCGCATTACCAGTTGTCACACCAGGCGGCGCGATCCTGCCAACCAGCTCACTCGCCAAAGTCCTGCTGACATCCGGACCTACCGAGATTCGCCACCAGGAACGACGTCGCACGGTCACGATCGAAATCCGACCGGCGCCGCAGCTCGTGCTCGAGAGTGCGATGGACATCCTGGAAGACAAAGTCATCGCGCCGATGCGTGAGGCGGGATTGCCACCCGGGGTGCGCCTTGGGCTGAGTGGAACCGCTGATAAGCTGACGGAGACATGGGACGCAATGGTCCTGCAGCTGATCATGGCGCTGATCATCGTCTATCTGGTGATGGCCGTCTTGTTCGAGAGCTTCGTCTACCCGGCCATCATCGTATTGTCCGTTCCACTAGCGACAGCTGGTGCGGTTGGTGGTCTGGCTGTACTCAACCTGTATCACTTTCAGGCGCTGGACATGTTGACGGTGCTGGGTTTCGTGATCCTGATTGGCATTGTCGTCAACAACGCGATCCTGCTGGTGCACCAGACGCTATTCCACGTGCGCGAGGAAGGCATGGCCGCCAACGACGCCATCGTGGAGGCCACACGGAACCGCGTGCGCCCGATCTTCATGTCCACGCTGACATCGGTGTTTGGCATGTTGCCGCTGGTGATGGTGCCAGGCGCCGGCTCCGAGTTGTATCGCGGGCTTGGCTCTGTGGTTGTTGGCGGGCTGTCGCTATCCGCGCTCTTGACGCTGGTCATCATCCCGCCGCTATTGTCCCTGACCGTCGGACTATTTTCCCGGCGCGCCACGTCTTCGCCACAACCGGTGGGCGACAACGTAACCGTCACGTAACCTGCGTCTCTGCAGCCCTGTCACGGGCTGTCGTCGCGCGTCGCGTCCGGCGCGCCATCACATTGAAAGGACACCTCGCCATGCCACTGCGTCACGGTGGACAGATACTGGTTGATCAGCTTGCGATTCATGGATGCGACACGGCATTTTGCGTGCCTGGCGAGTCCTACCTGGCAGCACTGGACGGATTGCATGCGCATAACGCCATTCGCACGGTGACCTGCCGTCAGGAAGGCGGTGCGACCATGATGGCAGACGCTTACGCCAAGATGACCGGTCAGGTGGGTGTGGCATTTGTGACGCGCGGCCCGGGCGCAACCAACGCCGCATCCGGTGTGCACGTGGCATATCAGGATTCAACGCCCATGATCCTGTTCGTCGGCCAGGTGGAACGTGGCGCGCTGGAGCGCGAAGCGTTCCAGGAGATTGACTACCGTCGCATGTTTGGCGAGATGGCGAAGTGGGTCGGGCAGATTGATGATATCAACCGCATACCTGAATACGTCGCGCACGCCTGGCATCGAGCCTTGTCTGGCCGCCCGGGCCCGGTGGTACTCGCTCTGCCTGAAGACGTCTTGTCCGGCGAGGCAGATGTGGAAGATGCGCGTCCGGCTGCCCGTGTAGAGGCGAAAATATCCGCGGAAGACCTTTCGGCGCTGCAGGCGATGCTGAAAGCCGCCGAGCGGCCGGTGCTGATGGTGGGCGGTGGCGGCTGGTCCGCCGAGACCGCCCGCCTTGTTGGCGAGTTCGCGCAACGCACGCAGATCCCGGTCTGTACCTCGTTCCGCTGCCAGGACTACATCGATAACCGCAACACCGCCTACGTAGGCCACACCGGCATCGCGATCTCAGCCGCCTTGACCGAGCAGATTCAATCCGCCGACCTGCTGATTAGCATGGGGGCACGCCTCGGCGAACTGACCACGAAGGGTTACTCGCTGATCGACATACCCAACCCCAGTCAACGGTTTGTGCATATTCATGCCGGCGCCGAAGAGTTGGGACGCGTATATGTACCAGAGCTCGCCATCAATGCGTCAGCAGGCTCGTTTGCGCGCGCCCTGTCGCAGCTGAACGTACCGTCCTCTCCGCGCTGGAGTGAATGGTGTCAGCAAGGCCGCGCTGCCTTTGAAGCCGATTTACAGCCGGAAGAAACACCGGGCGACGTCAAGCTTGAACAAATAGTTACCTGGTTGAGCGACAACCTGGGCGACCAGGACGTCATCGCCAATGGCGCCGGCAATTACTCGGGCTGGGTGCATCGGTATTACCTGTTCCGCGGCTACCGTACCCAGCTAGCTCCGACCTCCGGTTCCATGGGTTATGGGGTTCCGGCTGCCGTATCCGCCAAACTTGCCGCGCCGGAGTCCACGGTTGTCTGTGTGGCGGGCGACGGGTGCTTCATGATGACAGCGCAGGAACTCGCAACCGCCGTGCAACACGATCTCGCGATCATCTATCTGGTCGTCAACAATTCGATGTTTGGCACGATTCGCATGCACCAGGAACGCAACTACCCAGGGCGTCTGAGCGCAACGGCGCTCAAGAATCCGGACTTTGCCGCAATGGCGCGCAGCTTTGGCGCGCACGGTGAGCTGGTTGAGTCGACTGCGGACTTCCCCGCCGCGTTCACACGTGCAAAAGCCGCCGGCAAGGCAGCGCTGATTGAATTACGCGTGGACCAGGATGCGCTGTCTCCGCGTCTGCGCCTGTCGGATCTGACGAACAGAAAGTAAGTCGTGCGCCGACCAAAATTCAACAAAACTCCAAGCACTCTCCTACCGAGGAAATACACATGTCCAGCCAAATGGCCGCCAAGTTCGAGCGCGGCGAATTCCTGGTCACCAGCGAGCTGACCCCTCCCAAAGGTACCGCTCTCGAGTCATTGTTCGCCAAGGCTGACATGCTGTCGACGCGGGTTGACGCTTTTAACGTGACGGACTGCCATGGCGCACGTATGGCGATGTCACCGATGGCCGTGTCGCACCTGCTGCTCGACCGCGGCGTTGAACCGATCATGCAGATGACATCCAGGGACCGGAATCGCCTGGGACAGCAATCGGACCTGCTGGGCGCACACGCGCTGGGCATTCGCAATGTGGTGTTCATGGGTGGTGATCCACCCACCAACGGTGACCACCCGGACGCCAAGCCTGTATTCGATCTGGCGTCGAGCGAGCTACTGGCTGCGGCTCGCGGGCTCAACGCAGGCAGCGATTACGCGGGTAACGCGCTCAAAGGCAGCACGGATTTCCTCGTGGGAGCCGTCTGCAACCCGGGCGCGGACGACATCGAGGCTGAACTGGCGAAGCTCGCTGACAAGCTCGAGGGCGGCGCGCGTTTCTTCCAGACGCAGGCCGTGTACGAAGCGGAGTCATTTATGCGTTTCAACGAGCGCGCCCAGGAAATGGGTGCGTACTTGCTGGCCGGCATCATCCCGTTGAAGTCACCCAAGATGGCGCGCTTCCTACATGACAAGGTCCCGGGCATCAGCATCCCCGACCACATCATGACGCAAGTCGACGCGGCGTCGGATGCGACGGTTACGGCTATCGAGATCTCCGCCAGTGTCATACGCGATCTGAAAAGCATCAGCAGCGGTGTGCACGTGATGGCTATTGGTTGGGAAGACCATGTGCCGGCTATCCTTGAGGCAGCGGACATCAACGCGCGCCGCCAACCTGTACCCCCGCGTTCCAGTCGCCGTCGCGTGGCGACTTGGGACGTCTAAAGCAACTGGACTGTCGCGCGCCCGACGCGCGCGCTAAAATGCGACGTTTGCACTCCCCTTCCAGGAAGACTCATGCGGCGAGACGCAGCTGGGTTCGCCCGCCTCGTCTTGAACGCGTAGGGAGACTGTTGTCGCCGCGTAACACTAGGGCCACCTTTCAATGACGCAAGAACATCAACCCGAGATTGCACCGGATACCAAACTGTCTGTTCGCGACACATTTGGTATCGACCTCGATCTGGAAGTGCCGGCATTCTCGGCGCCCACTGAACATGTCCCGCCAGTCGACTCGGCGTACCGATTTGACCGTGACACGACGCTCGCGATTCTGGCTGGGTTCGCCTACAACCGTCGCGTGATGGTGCAGGGTTACCACGGCACGGGTAAATCGACTCATATCGAGCAGGTCGCGTCACGCCTCAACTGGCCGTGTATCCGCGTTAACCTGGATAGTCACATCAGCCGTATCGACCTTGTTGGCAAAGACGCCATCGTGTTGCGCGAAGGCATGCAGGTGACCGAATTCAAGGAAGGCATCCTGCCGTATGCGTACCAGACGCCGACCGCCATCGTGTTTGACGAATACGATGCAGGCCGTCCGGACGTGATGTTTGTCATTCAACGCGTGCTTGAGGCGGAGGGCCGCCTGACGCTTCTGGACCAATCGCGAGTACTGCGCCCGCACAAGAGCTTCCGCCTGTTTGCGACCGCCAACACCGTGGGGCTGGGCGATACCACCGGGCTGTATCACGGAACGCAGCAGATCAACCAGGGCCAGATGGACCGCTGGAATATTGTGACGACGTTGAACTACCTTGAGCACGATGCCGAGGTCAACATCATCATCGCCAAGGCACCCGAGTACGACAACGAGGAAGGTCGCAAGACCGTCAGCGCGATGGTGTCACTGGCTGACCTGACTCGCTCCGGCTTCATGGCCGGTGACGTCTCAACCGTCATGAGTCCGCGTACCGTGATCACCTGGGCCGAGAACGCCACGCTGTTCCAGGACCTTGGTTTTGCTTTCCGCCTGACCTTCCTGAACAAGTGTGACGAAGTTGAACGGCCCATCGTCGCCGAGTACTACCAGCGTTGCTTCGGCGCGGAGTTACCGGAAACCGGCGTCGAAGCAGTACTGGTTTAAGGCTCACAAGCTAAAAACGGCAGGTAGTCCATGAGTCAGCGCAGCGAAGATCGCCTCGAGTCGTTTCGGCAATATACGGCCGCGACCGCGCGCGCGATCGCCAAGCGTGACACGCTGGAGGTCCAGTTCGGGCCGGGCACGCCAATCATGCAGGACGGCACGCTGCACCTGCCGAAACCCAGTGCCCACCTGGAATACGAAACGGTGAGCCGCGTTCGTGGCGAAGCTGACGCGATGGCCTTACGGCTGCGCCACCATCGGACCACCGTGCACTCGTCGCTATCGCCAACCGTCAGCGCCGCCCGCGAAGTGTTCGATATTCTTGAACAGACGCGCTGCGAAGCCATTGGTGCGCGGCGTATGTCGGGTGTCGCGGCCAACCTGGACGCGGCCCTCAATCAACGTTGCCGCGAAGCGGGTTATGAGCATGTCGCCGACCGCGCCGATGCGCCGTTGACGGAGGCCATTCGCCTGCTCGCTCGGGAATCGATGACGGGTGCACCACCACCGCAGGCAGGCAAGAAGCTGGTGGACTTGTGGCGCGACGCGTTGGACCCCTCGGTACTGCAAACGCTGGAAGAACTCTCCGGCCACGTGGAAGACCAGGAGAATTTTGCAGCAGCCGCACACGACCTTTTGCGCGCGCTGGGTTTCGATGTTGACGTCGAGGATCAGGACCAGGATCAAAGCAGCGACAACGACGACCAGAGTGGCGAAGAGCAGGACACCGGGGAAACTGAAGGCGAAGAACAGGCCGAGATGAGCCCGGACGCGCTGGAAGGTGCAGACGGTGCGGACGCGGAGCAGATGGAAGGTGAGGAGTCCGCTTCCGATGCCGACATGGACGATCGGCCCGACCTGGACATGGACGCAGCGCCCGCTGGCGAACAGTGGCCGCCCGACTTGAGTGGCAGCAATCAGCACGACGAATCACGTTACCACGCTTACACCACCGAGTTTGACGAAGTGGTTGAGGCTGAAGAACTCTGCGACGCGGACGAACTGGGACGCCTGCGCGCACAGTTGGACGACCAACTGTCCGCACTGCAGAACGTTGTGGGTAAGCTCGCCAACCGCATGCAACGGCGCCTGATGGCGCAACAGTCGCGCTCTTGGGATTTTGACCTCGAAGAAGGCATTCTCGACGCCGCGCGGCTGGCACGTGTTGTCGCTAACCCAACCCAAGCGCTGTCATACAAGTGGGAAAAAGAAGCCCCGTTCCGCGATACCGTTGTGTCGCTGCTGATCGACAACTCCGGTTCGATGCGCGGTCGCCCAATTACCGTGGCAGCGATCAGCGCCGACATCCTCGCGCGGACGCTGGAGCGTTGCGGCGTCAAGGTTGAGATCCTCGGCTTTACGACCCGCGCGTGGAAAGGCGGGCAGTCGCGCGAGAACTGGCTGATGAACGGCAAGCCGCCCAATGCCGGCCGTCTGAACGATCTCCGCCACATCGTTTACAAATCGGCAGACGCGCCCTGGCGTCGGGCACGCAAGAGCCTGGGTTTGATGCTGCGCGAAGGCATCCTGAAAGAGAACATCGACGGCGAGGCGTTGATGTGGGCGCATGAGCGTCTGCTGGCTCGCCAGGAACAGCGACGCATACTGATGGTGATCAGCGACGGCGCGCCAGTGGATGATTCCACGCTGTCCGTCAACGCGGGCAACTACCTCGAGCGCCACCTGCGCGAAGTGATCGAATACATCGAAACACGCAGCCCGGTGCAGCTTATTGCCATTGGTATAGGCCACGATGTTACACGCTACTACCGTCGAGCCGTCACGCTGGTGGACGCTGAGCAACTCGGCGGCACGATGATGGAAAAGCTGACCGAGCTGTTCTCCTCCGAAGATGATGAGACGGTGCCGGTAGTCACGCGACGACAACAGCGGCGCCAGCGCGGCTGAGGCACACTTCCCGATCCTCCGCATCTGACGCACGGCACAACTCGCGACCGTCGCGGTTCATGGTTAGAATGCTCTGCACGCGCCTTCAGAGCACGTCCAACTCGCGCGACAGACGCGAGCGATAACATCGTCCCGAGCCGTCAGACGAAAGCTCGGGACCAGGGCCAAGACGGAGACATCGTTGCGAGCATTTAAGGTTCCCGCCAGGGCATCGAGACGCTGATATGAAGCGTGGGATGATCATTGGTGTTATCGGCGTAGTCGTCATCGTACTGGGGGTGCTGAACTGGCAGGGCCTGACTTCCCTGCTGTTTGATCTCCCCAACGAAGGACGCGTCTGGGTCACTGACGCAACCACCAGTACAGTCGAGCGCAAGACGCCCTCTCCCGTCGCCAAGGCCCTGGCACAACCCGCTCAGTCGGAAGAAGAAGCAGCCGCCAACGCACAGGCTGACACGCCCGCCAACTCGACGATCAAACGCTCCAAGAGCGAGGAGTTTGCACTGCGTCTGAAAGGGGACAAATCCGAAACGGCAGCCGCGGACATCATCGCAAAGGCGTCCGTGCGGGTGCTGGAGAAAGCCCCGGAGAAGCTGCTGGCCAAGACACTGGCCGAGGCGTCGGACGACGCACTCAGCAAGGTAGACCCGAAGACGCTGGCTGAGATTTCCGATTCACTGTCGACCATGGCGGGCGCCACCAGCGAGCCACTGCCAGCCGCGCCAATACCACTGCCAACGGATAATCAGGCTGTGGCGATCGCATTACCAATGCCAGTCGCGCCAACACCACTACCAACGGGTAATCAGGCTGAGGTGACCGCACTACCAACGCTAACCGTGCCCGAAAGCATCAAACTGACCGCAGCCCCGGCTGATCCACGCAAGCTCATTCTCGAGGCGCCGGCTGAGCTTCTCGCGGCTGTGCCCAAAAAACTGCTGGCCCGTGCGTTGGCGGAGGTGCCCGCGGAAGCGCTGGCGTCTGCTCTGGATGATGAGCTTAAAGAGTCTTTGCCAAAAGCCATTGCCCACGCGGAAGCCGAAATCAAACTGGACGACGAGGCCCATCAGTTTATTGCGCAGTTGACGCAGCCTGCGCCTGAGCCAATTGCGGTTTCCAAAGCCAACCACTTTGTGCAACCCAATCAGCCGCTCAATCTGACAAAGTTGTTGCCTTCCGCGCAGAGCGCGCAGGCGTTGCTGGACCAGGGGGTAGACCTGGACCAGAAAGTCACCGCAATTCGTATCAGTCACAAGCTGGAGCCACTTCACCCCAAAAACCTGATCGCGGATGCTGGTGGCGATATGGCCCAAGCGGTCCGCATTCTCGAGCGTGAGAAAGTTGTTGAGATTCCGCTGGCCGTCGCGCTGGAACGCCACCGCCTATGGCCCGACAAACCGATCACGGTAGTACGTGCGGTTGAATACGCTGAACCCACCACACTGCGAGAATTGCAGGCCGCCGCGCAAGAGTTCGGCGGTGCCCTACCGCGCGTGGTACCAGGTGATTACGGCGTGGACTTCAAGACGGTGCAGCAGTTGCTTGGCCTGCACACGGCCAGCGATCCAAACTCGATCTACTACATCCGCACCGTACAGCCAGGCGACGTCCAGGGCATCTGGGGCATCATCCAGGCAGGCCTCATCGACAACTTCGCGCGCGGCATGGCTATCCGCCGCGGGGAAGAACTCAGCACCTACCGCGTACATATCCCGAGACTGGCCGACGAGCCTCTAGACGACGAAACCGGCCGCAGCTCGTTCCTGGGCCAGATGATCTACCACAAGATGCACCGTTCCATGCTGTACAACATCAAACTGGGTCGCATCGCCACCCGCCCGGAGGAGATTCAACCAGGACAGCAGATCGTCATCGTGAGCTTCTCGCCTAATGAGCTAGTCAGTATCTACCGGCACTTCGTGGGCGCAACTAAGAAAAGCAGCTAAGGATTCGGCTTAGCCCCACAACGCCGGCGTCGACGGATGTACAACCGTGCCGTCGTAACGCAGCGCGTTGTCCCAGTCTTCGGCCAGCCAGAGTGGGCCGTCCAGATCCACCACCTCGGCGCCTTGCGCAACCAGCACAGCTGGCGCCATCGCCAGCGAGCTCGCCAGCATGCAGCCGACCATTACCCGGAATCCGCGCACTCGCGCGGCGGCGTTGAGTGCCATGGCTTCGGTCAGGCCACCAGTCTTGTCGAGTTTGATGTTGACGAACTCGTAGCGGCCTTCCAGATGGTCTAGGTCCGCCGTCGTATGACAAGACTCGTCGGCACAGAGCGGGATCGGATGTTCGAATTCAGACAGCACCGCATCATCAGCGGCGGGCAATGGTTGCTCGATCATGTAAACGCCAAACTCAGCCAACGCCGCCGAAAACGGTGCAACCTGATCGGGCACCCAGCCTTCGTTGGCGTCCACGATGATGCGTGCGTCGGGAGCGTTCTCGCGCACCGCTGCAACACGCTCCAAATCGCCCTCACCCGCCAGCTTGAGTTTGAGTAACGGATGGCCTGCATGTTCTTTTGCGGCGCACCCCATCGCTTTAGGCGTATCAAGACTCAGCGTGTAGGCACTGGTGACCGGCTCAGGTTCATCCACGCCCAACTGCGCGAAGACGCGCCTACCGTTACGTTTGGACAGCAAATCCCACAGCGCACAGTCGAGCGCGTTACGTGCTGCCCCGGGCGGCAATAATGACTGAACATCACGGGTATCCCGAATGCCCACAAGCTTTGGCGCGGTACCCTCGAGTTGTGCGACCACGGATTCGACGGATTCACCGTAGCGCGGGTACGGATTACATTCAGCCCGCCCGACATGCTGGCCGTCGGAGATCTCGGCAATCACGACCTCAGCAGTGGTTTTGGCCCCTCGGGAGATCGCAAACACGCCGGAGAGTGGCCAGCTGTGATGACGGGCCGTCAGCCTGTAATTTTCGTCAGCCACGGTCAGCCAAGCGCATCTACAAGCGGACCCGCGCCGAAGCGATAAGCATCTACGGTCGGCAGGCCCAACGCGTCAGACGTTGAGCTCAACAGCTCTTGTGCCGCGGCATCATCCAACGCCGCGGTGTTGATGGATACGCCCACGCAGCGGCTGCCGGGGCGCGTCAACTGCGCGCACGCTTCGTTCAACTCGATACATGCCTTCAAGTCGGGAATTGGCGCCTGCGGCAGGCCGCGCATGTGTGTGCGGGTCGGCTCGTGACACAACACCAGCGCATCAGCTTGCGCGCCATGTAAAAGCCCAAGGCTGACGCCCGCGTAGGAGGCATGGAACAACGAGCCCTGCCCTTCCACCACGTCCCAATGGTCGTCGTCGTTAGGCGGCGTCAACCATTCCGTTGCGCCAGAGATAAAATCCGCAACCACGGCGTCCACGGACACGCCGTCCCCGGCGATAAAAATACCGGTCTGCCCGGTGGCGCGAAAATCTGCCGACATGCTTCTGTTCTGCATCTCGCGCTCGATGGCGAGAGACGTAAACATCTTGCCAACAGAACAGTCGGTGCCTACGGTCAACAGCCGCTTGCCGCTCCGCTGCACGCCGCTCGCGACGCCGAACGTCTGCCGTGGATGGCGCACCTCGATCAGCCTTGTGCCGTTGGCCTCGGCCGCCGCAACCAGTTCATCGCTATCCGCCAGGCGAGTGTGTAGCCCGCTGGCGATATCCATACCGTTCTCCAGCGCTGCAACCAGTTCCTGCATCCATGCCTCGCCGATAACACCACCGCGGTTAGCCACACCCAGGATGACCGTCTTGATCCCGGCGGCCGCTGCTTCGGCGATCGTCATGTCAGGCAAACCAAGGTCGGCGTTGCATCCCGGTAAACGGAACTGAGCTTTGCACCAGTCCGGCCGCCAGTGTTTCACTCCGTCAGCCGTTTTTGCCGCCAGCTGATCTGGGGCATCACCTAGGAACATCAAATAAGGGCTTTGAATCGCCAGTGGCTCTGCTTCCACACGCCTAATCCTCTCGAAGTCTCATAATTCTGTGTTGCTATGCTTACAGCGCCGTCAGGGCGCTCGAAATCTCTTGCGAATCCGCCGCATTCGCATCGCTCGCCAATACGAATAACGCGGTCGCTTTGATGTTGTCATCCGCGTTTGGCGTGACGTGTATCTCACCATCGCCCGCGTCTTCGAAGGCTACTGCGACGCCAAGATTCTTTTCAATCAGCGCCGCTACAACATCAGCCCAGCGCGAGCCGTTAATTTGCACATCAAAGCGACGGTACTCACCGCCGTCCGAGCTGAACAGTTCTTCAAATACCTGCTCAACGCCTGGAGCAACAAAACCGCGCACAACCATGCCAGGATACGCGCGCATCGGACGTATCACGATGTCGGCGCCCGCGTCCTTGAAACGTCGACGATTCGAGTCCCGCAGACACTCCGCCAGAATCGGCGCCTTGACGCCAATTTCGCGCAAGCGATGCAGTGTATCGAAGGTCACTGCATCGAATCGGGGGTTGTGATCAGACTCGGACAAGACCACAACCGCTCTGGCTTTGGCCGCACCGGCACTTTCCAGTGCGGGTGAATTGGAACCGGACCCGTGATAGTGCACGACGTTCCCGAGTTCCGTAAGGCTGGGTGGCAAACCATCGCCAAGCTGCAGAGTCAAAATCTGCACTGGCGTATCCGCGAACATTTCACTCGCCCGGAACTGTCTGATGAGACGTGCAAAGTACTCTTCCGGATCTTCGTCCGGTGAATTGACTATCAAAATGTGGTCTTGCATATTCCATTCCCACTGGCCGCGCGCCATTCGTTCGCGTCGTTCCGAACGAAACTCAAAATAGTCCCCGGCAATTTTCGCGAGCACGAAGATGCCGCCGAAATACATCAATGCAACCGTCGCCGCACGGCCAGCAAAACTGGCTGCAGAGACATCGCCGTATCCCACCGTGGTGACCGTCGTCAGCGTGAGCCACAGTCCATCGCCCATGCTCATGCCTTCAAAAACCATCATCGCGGCGGTATGCAGGACAAAGATGGCCAGCAGGTAAGCGCCTGTCTGCGCGAGCGATTTACCGAGCTTTTCCTCAGTGCGCACCTTCCAGCGACGTTCGCGGCTACCGCGTACGAATTTTTGCCACCAACCAAGAATCATAAGGACCGCCGTACTGTGTGGGCCATCGCGCTTTACGCGCGCGCGACCAACAACGGAAGGATGCCTGTCGCTTGCTCTTTGCTCAAGACGCCACGACGCTCGCGCTGCCCATGGAGGGACATGTATCCTCTGGACTTCATCGCTATTCAGTGAACTTCGCTCGCAGGAACAGGCAGCTTGACAACATTTCGCGATCTACCGTCGGTGGACCGACTCCTCGCCGCGCTCGGCGCGCAAACTGAACAATTTGGCAGGCAAGCGGTTGTCTCCGCGGCGCGCGCAGCGCTGGATGAGGCACGCGGCCAGATTCGCGCCGGCACGGGCGCAGCGTTGTCCGAATCCAGCATTCATGAGCGCGCGCTCGCGTTGTTGGCCGAGACGCAGCGACCAAGCCTGCGACCAGTCATCAATCTGACAGGTACATTGGTGCACACAAATCTGGGCCGGGCGGTGCTGCCGGAAAGCGCCCGCGCAGCGGTCGCGCAGGTGGCGTCCGAGGCGTGCAACCTGGAATATGACGTCGACGCCGGTCGCCGCGGCGACCGCGACTCCCACATCGATAAGCTCCTGATGGAACTGACCGGCGCAGAGGCGGCCACCGTAGTCAACAACAACGCCGCCGCCGTGCTGCTGGTCCTTAACTCACTGGCGCTCGGCCGTGAGGTACCCGTTTCCCGAGGCGAGTTGATTGAGATCGGGGATGCCTTTCGTATCCCGGACATCATGTCGCGTTCGGGCGCCGAACTGGTAGAGGTTGGTACTACCAACCGCACGCATGCACGTGACTACGAGAACGCCATCAACGAACGGACCGCGGCGCTAATGCAGGTGCACACCAGCAACTACGTTGTGCAAGGGTTCACCAAGGCGGTGCCGTTGAACGAACTGGCCGAGATTGCCCATGCGCACGGGCTGCCACTCATCTGTGATCTCGGTAGCGGCACGCTTGTCGATCTCGCCGACTATGGACTGCCGCGAGAATTGACCGTACGCGAAGTGGTTGCAGCCGGTGCGGACCTTGTCACGTTTAGTGGCGATAAGCTTCTAGGCGGGCCACAGGCTGGACTTATCGTCGGAAAGCCCGAGTATATGCAACTCATCCGCCGCAACCCGCTACGTCGGGCGTTGCGCGTTGATAAGTTGCGGATCGCGGCATTAAACGACGTGCTGATGATGCACCGCGACCCGGAGGCGTTGGCTGAGAAGTTACCAACCATGCGCAAGATGCTGCGCAGCCTGGACGACTTACGCGAAATGGCCACCGGGCTACAGCAACAGTTGCGTGCCATCCTGCCTGGTGATCTGGAAGTGACAGTTGAGGACAGCACCGCACAACCGGGCAGCGGCTCGTTGCCGGGTCAGGAAATTCCCAGTCTCGCCATCGCCATTTGCGACGCGGCCAGACGCGACGCGACGGCCCGGCAACTGGAAGCTGGATTCAGGGGGCTCAGCACACCAGTGATCGGACGAGTACGTGACAGCGTATTCCGACTGGATTTGCGCAACATCGAAAACACGGAGCCCTTGCTGGCGCTTGCGAAGGAGCTCGCGGCGTCCTGGCAAGGCGCCCTGGAAAAGTCAGCATGATCATCGCAACGGCCGGACACATTGATCACGGCAAGACCTGCCTCGTCGAAGCGCTGACAGGCGTACACAGTGACCGCTTGCCCGAGGAACAGCGTCGCGGCATGAGTATCGATCTCGGCTTCGCGTATGCCTCCCTGACACCCGAGTTGGCAGTCGGTTTTGTGGATGTGCCCGGGCACGAGAAGTTCGTCCGCAACATGTTGGCAGGCGTCACCGCTGTCGACTGCGCGCTATTGGTTGTAGCGGCGGATGACGGACCGATGCCACAGACCCGCGAACATCTGGACATTCTCGATCTGCTCGGTATCCGCCACGGCGTGGTTGCGCTCACGAAGATCGACCGTGTCGACAGCGACCGCGTGGATGAAGTGCAGACCGATATTCAGAACCTGCTGGCACGTACGACACTGGCCGGCGCGGACATCATCCCGGTGTGTGCGCCTGAAGGGGTAGGCATTGACGAGTTGAAGCTCGCGCTCAGCCGACACTCGGGTCGTACCGTGCCACGCACTGAGGACGGGTTCCGTCTCGCTATCGACCGCAGTTTCTCACTATCCGGCGCCGGCCTGGTGGTCACAGGACACGTATTTTCCGGCGCCATCAACGTCGACGATACCGTGCTCATTACGCCCCAAGGCGTTGAAGCCCGGGTACGCGGTATCCATGCCAATGACAAACCTGCCGAACGCGGTACAGCCGGTGAGCGGTGCGCGCTGAATCTGGCCGGGGCGGGTATCCGCCGCGAACAGGTGCAACGTGGCCAGTGGGTGGTGGCAGAGGGCTCGCACGCGCCCACACAACGGCTGGATGCGCGAGTGCATGTGCCCGGCACCGCGGCGAAGCCGCTGACGCACTGGACCCCGGTGCACTTTCATCTGGGCACACAGGACGTCACAGCGCGTCTCGCGTTGCTTGAAGCTGACACGATCGAACCGGGCGAAAGCGGGCTGGTCCGCGTCATGCCAAACAAGCCGTTGGCCGCTTGGGTAGGCGACCGATTTATCGTGCGCGACCAGTCTGCTAGGCGCACGATCGCTGGCGGCGAAGTGCTGGACGCGCAGCCACCCGCACGCGGCCGTGCAAAGCCCGAGCGTCTGGACGTCTTACGTATAATCGAAGCCGACGCGCCGGCCAGCGCGCTGGGCGCGCTGGCGACGGCGCAAAACCAAGGGGTTGAGCTAGACCTCTTCGGGCGCAACTGGAACCTGCCCACCGCCCGCCTCGAGGACTGCGTCGCGAGTTCCGGCGTATTTGTATGTGGCCGTGACAGCGACCGCGTTGGACTTGCAGAACACCACTGGCACGGCTTGCGAGACGCTGCACTGGTGGCACTTGGCCAGTGGCATGAACAGCACCCGGAACGCGCGGGTCTTGAGCGAAATCGCTTGCGGACACAATTGCCGGTGCGCGTAAACGACCCAACGCTTGCATCTGTAGTTGGCGCACTGCGCGACGAACACGCTATCCGCATCCGCGGCAACCTGATCGCCCTGCCCGGCCACGTCGTGCAGCTGCCAGAGCGCGATCAACGCCTGTGGGACAAAGTCCAACCACATCTCGGCAAACACACAGACAAGCCACCCACGCTGCCCGACCTCGCCAAGGAAATGGACCTGGACCTGGCGGAACTACGCTCCATGGCAGACCGCGCCATCGGCGAAGGGCTGCTCGTGCACGTCAAAGGGAACCGTTACTTCACGCTCCCACGCATCCGCGACCTGGCTCGCGTTGCCGAACGCCTCGCCAACGACGCATCCGAGGAAGGCTTCGGTGCGGGCGCGTTCCGCGATGCCTCCGGCATCGGCCGCAACGTCACCATCGAGTTGCTGGAATACTTCGACCGCGTGGGACTCACCAGACGAGTCGGCAACGTGCGCTTCCTGCGGCGCAGCGCCGACGCGCTCATTGCAGAACACTGGACCAACGAAGGCTGACCCAACCGCTGCGCAATGCTAATCTAGCGAAGGCTAGTCACATCTCCACGGAAGAGCTTCGGCACCGGTGTGTCGCGCGGTCTTCAAAACCGTTGAGGGGCTGGATGCCAGTCCCTGGTGGGTTCGACTCCCACGCTTTTCCGCCAATCCTAAACCATTATTTTAAATAAACTTTCACGCAGATCCACCTCCTTAAGCCAAGAGGCAAGACAACTCTAGACTTGCTTTACCGCCGTAATTGTCCCAAATTTGTCCCACTGCCCAAGGTGACAACATCTACCAGTTTAGGGCCAAGCAATGGCGACTATCAGAAGGCGTGAAGGCAAGAAAGGCGTCACCTACCAAGTACGTGTGCGACGCAGCGGACACCGGGATATAACCGAGACCTTCGACCGGAAATCAGACGCTGAGGTGTTCGCCCGCAGCGTTGAAGGCGACCAAGACCGGCTACGAGCCCTTGGCCAGAGCGAAGCAGCGGTAGTGACCACTTATGGAGCCTTCGATAGGTACATCAGACAGTGGAACGGCAAAGACCACACCGGCCTCGCACGTATCAGGTACTGGCAGGAAAGGCTGTCCGGCAGACTGCTTACCGATATTGACAAGCCGACCGTACGAGAGGAACTACATGAACTTGCAGACGGTGACCGTAGCGCTTCCACGGTCAACAGGTACCACACCAGCCTGTCCGCGTTCCTACAGTTCTGCGTCGAGGAGTACGACCTGCAGGTAAACGTGGCTCGCCAGATAAGGAAACGCAAAGAACCGAGGGGACGGGTACGCTACCTCACTGAAGAGGAGCGAATGGTACTTCTCGCAGCTTGTGATGCATCTGAATGGCCGCTCTTGGGCCTACTCGTAAGAATGGCGCTTACCACCGGGGCCCGCCGAAGCGAACTTCTCGGACTCACGTGGCATGACATCGACCTGGACCGAGGAACCGCCACGGTAGAGGAAGATAAAGCCGGCGAACGGAGAACTCTCCCACTGGTGCCTGAGATTGCTTCCGCTCTTCGTGAACTACGCCCGAACGACTTCACACACCGAGTCTTCCCTAACCAGGACGACCCGACAAAAAAGAAACCTATCGACGGAGTCTGGAAGACAGCATTGCGGCGCGCCGGACTGACGAACTTCCAATTCCACGACTTGCGGCACACGGCGGCGTCCTATCTAGCTATGACTGGCCGTTCCCTTCCACAGATAGGGTATCTGCTCGGACACAAGTCACCCACCACTACCCAGCGTTACGCCCACTTACAAGGCGAACTTGTACACGAACTGGCTGGTGACTTAGCAAAGCGGCTATAGACGGCCTGCCGCCTACGCTACATGTCGGTCTCGGCCGACGGACGGCCGGCCCCACACACACTCCGGACTTACACCCATCCCGCGACCACAGACCGCGCCATTCGGACGTACATTACAGCTAGTCAAGGCGGCGGGAAAATCAGGGTAGATCCCTCGGGATGTTGGTCATATTCAATGACGAGCCTCGTCGTATTGGTGAAACCCATTCGGATCCTTACCCTACACGAAGACTGTGATAGCTTGTCGCTCACGCAATGCGGACGAACTCCGAGGTTAGGCTGAGTGTTCCAGCGAATGAGCGGACTCTTGAGGTCCCACGGGACTATTGTTGGTGGAACCGGCTTCTTGCCTGGCGTCCTCGCCCTTTTACTGGCCTCTCTTTGTTTTCTGGGTGTTATGGCGTTCCACTTCCCGCAATATTTGACGACGCCGGAACTGCGTGCGCAGTACGATGTTGAAGACATGCGCCGGCTCATGTACTGGTCGATGGTCCTTGCGGGCGCACTTTGCGTTTATAACGTCGTGTTCTCCAGAGCCAGGTGGCTGGCATTAAGCGCGTTTGTATTACTTGCTCTCACGCAGGCACTGGGTGGGAGTACGGTACAGGTTGAGTCGTATTCTCAGGGGCCTGCGTACATCGGTCTCGACTGGTTCATTCTGGATCTACTCGGGTCAGCGTTGATATTCATTTTCGTCGAGAAACTGTTCGCGCTGCGCAAGGAACAGCCCGTATTCAGGCCACATTGGCAGACAGATGCGCAACACTTTCTAGTCAATCATCTCATCGTTGGCTTCGTATTGTTGGCGACGAACCTGGTTGTAAGTCGCGCCTTTGGTTGGGCCATTAACGATTCAATCCAGGCATGGACTCAAGGGTTACCTTTTGCGGCTGAATTGTTTTTGATCGTTCTGGTTGCGGACCTTATGCAGTATTGGACACATCGCGCTTATCACGAAGTACCGATGCTGTGGCGGCTGCATGCCGTCCATCATAGCGCCAAATACATGGACTGGCTGGCAGGGTCTCGCCAGCATTTTTTGGAGCTGCTGCTTACGCGTACGCTGATACTGGGACCCATTTTCGTTCTAGGATTTTCGAAAGAAGTTATCGACGCTTATATAGTGATTGTTGGCTTTCAAGCCGTATTCAATCATGCCAATGTCTCGGTTCGCCTGGGTCCACTTCGTTATCTCATTGTGACGCCAAACTTCCATCACTGGCACCATTCGCGAGACACCGAGGCGATCGATCGTAACTACGCCGCACATTTCGCTTTCCTGGACTACCTGTTTGGCACGGCGGTTCAATCAGAGCGTAAGTGGCCGGACCACTACGGTGTACGGGGCAACTACGTACCTGAGGGCTTTTTGAAACAATTGGTCTTCCCGTTATCGAAAGCTGGGCGCTCTTAAGCGATAACTGATTCGCAGGAAACCCATACCGCGTCCTCTCCTTAGAGCGGGTCGTGCATAGTTTGGATGTGGCGTGACTAATGCTGGATACGATGTTGCGTTTCAGGTCCAAGCCCTCCATGCCGCCGGACATCGATTTCTATTTTATGGGAGTACGAGGGCACCTACGGGTCGCACCATATCGTTTTCCGCGACAACGGGACCGTTAAAGCAATCGTAGGAGACCAGCGCTCGAGCACAAGCGCAGTTACGATGATCCCGTTATCGATGCCGTCCTGGCGTTGATAGCACGATACCCGCCCTGGGAATTCCTGAAAGTACGGCGGCGGCTGGGCCATCAGTGGAATCACAAGCGTGTCTATCGTGTGCGCAAGGCACTGCGGTTGAACGTCCGGCGCAACGCCGCTCAGCAGTCCTAAGGCGCATTGCCCGCATCCACCTCAACCTCAGACGCGAGCGGCGTAATCGGCCAATCAAATAATCTCGCTCAAGCCGTGACGCTAAGCCATAAAAAAGCCCGACACAGTGGCCGGGCTTCAATGGGATGCGGTGGTCAGCTAGTTTGCTGGGCCGCCTTAAGACCTTGCTGCATATGAGAAGCGGGCAGCCTAAGATTTGGTGTGCTATGCGACCCAAAACTCTGGCTTTTCCAGCACGCCTGCTTCTTCCATCAGCTTCGCGAGTTCCTCGTCTGCCATCATTCCCGTGACCATGGCGGTCGTTTCATCAATGCCGATTTCTGTATCCCACACAATCAAGAAACTGTTGCGGTCATCACTGCTATGAAAATGACCCCCTTCAATCAGGCCAGCAGCTTGCCGCCGTTCACCATCTGCATCGTATCCTTCTTTCCATTCGTCGTAGTCTTTGACTTTGTGCGTCAGAAATATTCGCGCCATCGCTATGCTCCTTGTTATGCCCTGAGGGCATATCCTCGCACCTACCGGGTCTGAGCGCTAATACAAGCAAAAGATGTTCGGACTCTTCTCGTGTGCGATATCCAACGCTGATTTCCATTGCTGTGGAGCACTGGAGGCCTTCGCAACCACGCCCACAGGTCGACTGGGTTACGGGTTGGCCGATAAAATCATCTAGCCCAAGCCGGGCCCCCTTTCGGCTCGGCTGGTTGTTCCATGCGCTGCGCAAGAATGACGCCAGGTCCAGTTACAGTACCTTCGGCAGTCATGGCTTCGCCGGTACTGATGCCTATTCGAACTGCTGGCGCTAAACCAGCCGTCAATTCCGAGTTGTACGGAGCGTTAGATTGTTGAAAAACAATAGCAGCCGAAATGGCATCCGATGCCCGCGAGAACTCCGCGACCAATGCGTCGCCGCAGAGTCCATGTAGCATGACGACAAGTTTCCGTGCTCCAACCAAAGGGCAGCTTGAAGACATATGGAGTGCTTGCAGCAGCGCCCGGGCGTTCCCTTTATCATGCACGACGCGAACCAGAGCGATTAGAGGTCGACATGTCCAACGCAACCTTGCCGTATGAGCGCGGCGACATCATCGAGACCACGGCGGACGATCTGCGCAAGCTTGAAGTAGCCTGGTCGCGGATGGCGGAGCGCTATGAGCGTGGCGATTCGGTGTTCGGAATGAGCGGCCTTGAGCGGGTGCTCGATGTCGAACCCTCGGCGCTGGCGGATATGGACGACGACCTGGCTCCAGCGCGTTACCTGCCCGAACTTCGCGCACTGGCGTTGGAGCACCTCGGCGGAGATGCGGAGGTCCACGACACTTTGTTGCTCAATCGCCAAACAGCTGCCTTATGGCTGGCAGCGAACATCCTGGTACCTCGCGGCGCACGGGTTATCGGCGTATCGCCGACGCACAGCCATCCCGCGGTAGTGCGTGCGGTTCGCGACGCAGGAGGTGAGTTTGAGGACGTCGAAGGCCTTGCCGGTCTTCATGCAGCGCTTGAGCGCGATGCTGATGTGGAAGTCGTGATGCTGACGCGGCTCGCCGTTTCGTATGACATCCTGGAGACGGACGAGTTGCATGCGATTACTGCACTCGCAAGGCAAGCTGGGGCTCGGATTGTGGTTGACGACGCCGGCGGGGCTCGCGTCGGGCCCGCGGTTTTTGACCAGCCGCGCTCGCTGGAGTTGGACGTCGACGTTGTCAGTACTGGTCTGGACAAGTACGGGACTACGGGGCCACGCCTGGGCCTCATGGGGGGGGCGCGCGAAGTTGTTGCCGATATTCGGGCCAGGGCCTACGAGATGGGTATGGAAGCGCGCCAGATGTTATATCCCGCGGTCGTGCGCTCACTCGCTGGTTATCGCCCGGAGCGGGTACGTGAGCTGGTGGAAACCACTCGAACCGTCTGTGCAGCGCTTGCGCAAAGGCTCGGCTCCGAGATGGTTGTCAACACACCCGTTATTGGCAAACTGCGCGGAGAATCAATCCTCGAGTTAGCACTCAAGCGTGCTGGTCTCGATAGTTCACCCCTCGTGCCATATGAGGCCACCGCGGCCCTGGCCATGTTGTTATTGCGTGATGCAGGCATCTTCACGGTTCATTTCGCCGGCATTCCGCCCGGCACTTCGGCATTATTGATAAAGTTCTTGCCGCCCGAACGGCTCGCTGAACTTGGGGGGGCGGACGCCTTCGCGCGCGCGGTCGACGATGGTATCTCGAGTCTCGCGGCGTTGTTGCATGACCCAGACCAGATACGGTCTCTGTTACTGGAGAAGACCACTTAGGTTGATTCAATCGCGCAGGGACAGCGGTACAATCCGGTCGCCGATATCACCTGTTTTGATGTGCGCTTTAGCCGATGTGAAGAAGCTATAGTCGGCAAGCGCATGACTCTCATTCAAGACCGGCTGCCCACCGAGGATGCGATGTTCCTCAGTTGCGGCAAAACCAAGGAGGAACTTGATGATGACACCAGAAGAAAAGCTCGCAGAACTCGGCCTGTCGTTGCCACCCCCGATAGAACTCCCGCCGACACTGACGCTGCCATTTTCTTTCATCAACGTGAGGGGGAATCGTGCGCTTATCTCGGGACATCCCAAACAAGACGCTTCTGGTGCTATTGCTGGACCCTTTGGCGTGGTTGGCGAAGACTTGACCACAGAGCAAGCGCAACTCGAAGCTCGCGGCGTAGGGCTTTCCGTACTCGCCAACTTGAAAGCAGAGATTGGGGAACTAAGCCGTGTTGCCGGCTGGGTCCGGGTCTTCGGGATGGTTACCTCTGCGCCCGGTTATAACGAGCAACACCTCGTCATCAACGGCTTCAGCGATCTCATTCTGGCGGTGTTTGGGCCAGACGTCGGGCGTCACGCACGTTCTGCTATTGGTGTAGCGGGCCTGCCGATGGGTTTCGCGATGGAGGTGGAGGGCGAAGTGCTGTTGAGATAGCGCAGTATGGCCCCTGGTCCGGACAGCCTGCGCTTAACCCGAAGTCAACTTCTTGAGAGTTTTCTCAGCCAGTCCCGTCCCGCGTTTCTTGTCATGCGCCATCAGGACCTGGGCCGCCAGGTCCACGGATTCGTAAACGATGTGCAATATCACGGCCAGTTTGATCAGCTTTTGCGATGAAAGTTTCTCGAGTGCCATGAAGTCCTTGAAGTAGACGGCGTGGACCACAATGGCTGGCCGAGCGTGTGGTTGATGTCGTCTGCGCGCCCAGCGGCTTGAATGGACGACCGGCGACGCCGTCAAACTTGTGGAAGATAAATCCCGACTGGCGTAGAAACTGATCAACTTCCGCGAACAGAGGCTGCTCTTTGTACATCGGCACAAACTCTGCTTCCGTGTGAACAACCACCGCATCCTCCAGGCAGCGGCCCGCGCCCCGCAAGACGTACAGCTCTGCGCCCTGGACGTCTACCTTCAGAAAATCCGTATCGGTGATTTCCTTGAGATCCTGCATGCGTTTTGTCGTGACGGGCACGCGCCCAACAACGTCAAACATGTGTCAGAGGTTCTGGAAACGCTCCAACAGCTCGCGATTGGGTTCATACAACGACGTGTTCATCGGGAAATTGCAGACGTGTAATGTGCGCTCGCTCCCATCGCCCAGCGCGTACGGCAAGAATCGGTTACCTTTGGCCGCCAATGCGTTCAGCTTCTCACATTCCTCTGGCACCGGCTCGAACCCGATAACGCGCGCGATGTTGGCCTCGACGAGGTTAAAATACGCGTCATGTTCGGCCCCGAGGATCATCGCACCTACATCAATGACGTTGATCGGCGGCTTCTTGCCGAGGATTCTCAAGATGTCGATGGCCAAGTCAACGCTCCTGTACGATATAGTTGGCTTAAGTGTACCTTGCAGTCCCTGCCGACGTACGTCCTCACATTCGGCTCAACGTACCCATCCCGAACCTATGAAAAGGCCTACAACGACTGGACTCCTGTTAAGCCTGCTGGCAGCGATACCCGCAGCAAACGTCGGTGCGCATGGTCAAGCCAAAGGCATCGTACTCGAGCGTCACGACGTCATGGTCGATATCCGCGATGCCAACAAAAGCATCGGCCACATGGTGCGGGGCAAGGCAGCGCTGGACCGCGCCCGGATACATGCTCTGGCAGCTGAGATTGCCGCACTGTCCGAGAAGACGCCAGCACTGTTTCCAGATACAAAAGCCAGCCGGCATGGCAAGGGCAGTAATGCAACACAGGCGGTATGGCAGGACTGGGATGTGTTTATCAGTATGAATGACGCCCTGATTTCACACGCGCGCGATCTGGCGGATCTGTCGCAATCCGCACCCGTAGAGCGGCTGCGAATCAAACACCGGGATATCGGCAAGACCTGCAAGCGGTGTCATCAGGATTTCCGGAAGAAGCGCAAGCACTAATCGCCTATGACTAATGGCCGCTGGCCATGTGACGCTGGTGCCGGGCACGGATTAGCGCAACAGCCCAAACGACCCTTGGCGTTCGAACTTTCCAAATCCGAGCGCCAGTCGATACGCTTCGGTATCTATCAATCCGCGGGTACGCACGCGTTGGACAAACTTCGCCTAGTTACCAACACGGCCAAGATCATCACTGCTTGTTTGTGCGGTCTGTTCCCAATCCACGTCGCTGGAAACACGCATGCCCAGCGCGTTGCGCTGGTCATTGGCAACGCGGACTATCAGGCGGCGCCGCTCAAGAACCCTGTCAACGATGCGCGAGCGATGGCCACAAGACTTGCGCAACTGGGTTTTGGTGTGACCAAACTCGAGAATGCGACACGCAAGCAGATGGGCGCGGCTATCGAGCAATTTGAACGCGCGCTGGGTCCCGAGAAGGTGGGACTTTTTTACTACGCGGGCCACGGCATGCAGGTGCGGGACAAAAATTACCTTGTTCCAGTTGACGCCAACCTGGAGGCCGAGAGCAGCGCGCGGTATCACGCAGTAGACGTGAACGGCATCACGGAAGCAATGGAGTACGCCGGCAGCAAGGTGAACTTCATCATCCTGGATGCGTGCCGAGACAATCCGTTCAAAGCCGCGAAACGTGGCGGCAGCCGTGGCCTCGCGCCCGTGGATGCCGCACGCGGAACCTTGATTGCGTACGCGACAGCACCTGGGAGTGTCGCGGCAGACGGCATCGGCAGGAATGGCTTGTATACGTCCGCGCTGCTCGCCGCCCTGGATGAACCCGGCTTGAGTGCCGAGGAAGTCTTCAAGCAGGTTCGCGTACGCACGGCCGGTGCATCAGGCGGCCGCCAGACGCCGTGGGAATCGTCCTCGTTGACCGGTAACTTCGTATTCAACGCGCCCACGGTTGTGAACGTGCAGGCCGCACCCAAAGCAGCAACCACGCAGCAAGCCCCGGACCATGAAGCGCTCTTCTGGACGTCCGTCAAAGACAGCCAGAACCCAAAGATGTACGAAGAGTATTTGCGTGTTTACCCGAACGGCAATTTTGCCGGTCTGGCGCGCATTCAACTCGAAAGCCTGCGTAACCGTGTGGCTTCCGCCACCACGCCGAAAATACAAAACATCCAAGGTCGCCTACGAGGTCCAAACGGGACTTATGCCAGTCGCTACGGTCGCATTGCGTTTGAGTGCGATCGCGGCGGCGCATGCGAAGGGCGTTATACAGGTTCGGGCGACCGCGAACCTGCGTACATCATTGGAACCATCAATGCGGAGAACTTGTTGGTTGGCCACTGGATCGAGACCCACAGCAGTGAACGCTGCAATACCCGTCAGCAGGGCTCTCATTATTGGGGGCGAATCCAGTTTCGTTTTGACGAGGACGCCGACACCTGGGATGGAAACTGGAGTTACTGTAAGGCGAACCCGTCCGACAGCTGGGACGGCGCCCGCGAATAGTCGCAAAACCGACTAAGCCACCCAACCAGCCTGCTGCATCGCGAGCCCGGCGAGACATGCACCAAACAAGGTCGTCAGCAGACCGCGCTTGAATACGAACACGGCCGCGACCGCGGCGAGTGTCAGCAACAACGCCGGCCAGTTGATGCTCGCAAACTGTGGCCAGTCGAACGCGAGAGGCCCCACCTCCACCACAACCACCTGCTTGAATACCGTGTGGATGCCAAACCAGATAGCCAGGTTCAGCATGACCCCCACGATTGCCCCGGTGATCGCTGTCAGCGCACTACTGAGCGCCTGATTGCCGCGCAACTGCTCCACAAACGGCGCACCCAGGAAAATCCACAAGAAACACGGCGTAAATGTGACCCAGGTGGCCAACACGCCGCCCAATGTACCGGCGAGCAGCGGCGACAAGTCGCCCGCGTCGCGGAACGCCCCGAGGAAGCCCACAAACTGCAGCACCATGATGAGTGGCCCGGGTGTCGTCTCCGCCATACCCAGGCCGTCCAACATTTCACCTGGCGCCAGCCACTGGTAGGCCTCTACCGCCTGCTGGGCGACATAGGCCAAGACGGCATATGCACCGCCAAAGGTGACCACGGCCAGCGTAGAGAAGAACGTCGCAATACGACTGAACGTGTGCTCGGGGCCAAGCGCCCACAATAAGGCGCCCACCGGTACCAGCCACAGCGCGAGCCAGACGAGCGCCGTGCGTGCGCTCCGGCCCGGGCTCACGCGAGTATGCGCCGGCAGCTTTTCGCCCAGCGCGCTGTCCGCATCACTGAGTGACGCATTACCATCGTCGCCGTGCCCCGCAGCGCCCTTGAATGCGCGCCATCCCAGGCGTCCACCGAGATATCCCAATATGCCGGCGGCCGCCACGATCAACGGGAACGGCAAGCCCACAAAAAAGATAGATACAAACGCCCCTGCGGCAACCGCAAACATGACTGGAGTGCCCAGCGCTTTTTTGCTGATGCGCAGCAACGCATTCAAGACGATCGCGAGGACTGCCGCCTTCATGCCAAAGAACAGCGCCTTGATCCAGGCGACGTCGCCATACAGCACGTACACCCAACTCAACGCCATGATGGCGATGGCGCCCGGCAACACGAACAGTACGCCAGCTATCAGCCCACCCAGCGTTCGATGCATGAGCCAGCCAAGGTAGGTGGCCAACTGCTGCGCCTCCGGACCTGGCAACAACATGCAATAGTTCAACGCATGCAGAAACCGTGCGTCCCCGATCCAGCGTTTCTCCTCAACCACGATACGATGCATGACAGCAATTTGGCCCGCCGGCCCACCAAAGGACAACGCGGCCACGCGTAGCCAGACGACAAACGCTTCTCTGAGCGTGATGTTATGAGTCTGCTCTTGCCCCGGCACACC
>MDTA01161195.1_pt1 | contig 33388 bp, 15 predicted proteins | sample 811151 | NCBI WGS metagenome assembly MDTA01 (sample SAMN05326648, study PRJNA326480) | marine metagenome | isolation source: seawater | place: Indian Ocean: South | collected 2010
GGGATTCCGGCATCGTGACCAGCGATTCCGGAAAAACGTCCAAAATCGGTCACGATAAAACGGAATGAGCGGTCACGATCATCCGGAACAGGCGGTCACGTTCAAACGGAATGGGCGGTCACGATGGGCCGGAATATGCACCCGTATGCGCTTGGAATAGGTGTTGCCGTGCTGGCGACTGATGCAGTGCTATTTGCGAGGGCTGAGTACATTGCCCTAAATGCTCAGGAAACACTGCACCGACCAAAGATGGAGAAGGAACTACGTGAATTCATCGAGTCGAAACGAGAGGAAACCAAGACGGCTTATCGAGCAGCAAGCGAAATAGCGGTAAATCGAGCTGTTGATTTACTGCTGACAGATATTGCAGCGCAAGAAGAGATCAATAGCATAAAAAAGAGTTATCGGATTGTTGACCTTTCAAGTTGGCAGCGCCCCTAAATCTCCTAACAACGCAAAGCCATCCCCCCTCTGATACAAGGCCGGTAGATCGGTAATTGGTGGCCAGAATGACTGGCCGACAATCAGAGTGCTCGCATGCCCTCAAGCTCAATAAATAATAGTTCAACGGCAGCATAACAATGCTGGCGACGTCTCTTGTCGCACCAACTCCTTACACTGTCACCATAGCGTACAGGAGGAAGGATGAGCATCGTACTAAAAGCAGACATGATTTCCCGCGCATTGTTCGAGTTTGATCCAATGAACACCTGCTGCAAAGAAAACGATTGTTTTGACGAATACGATCGCATCGCGGAAAGTGTCGAGGGGCGACTTCGTCAAGGGTTCACGTTGAAGGAAGCACTTGTTCTGGAATTGGCCGAGTTTTTTTTTGATGCGGAAACGCTGCATACCCGTTGCCTGGACCCCGTTGTTGCCTACCTGGAAGGGAGAAAGCACTAACAATGTATGACTTGATCGGAGATATCCACGGCTACGCCACAGAACTGAAAGCCTTGCTTACCAAACTGGGTTATAAAGAGCTAAATGGAGTTTGGAAGCATCCTGAGAGGCAGGTGATCTTCCTTGGGGACTTCGTAGACCGGGGCCCGGAGCAAGTAGAAACCGTAGCGATTGCCCGCGCAATGGTTGAAAAAGGCACGGCGAGGGCAGTTATGGGCAACCATGAGTTCAACGCAGTAGCTTGGGCAAGTGAAGACCCTAATGAACCTGGCGCACACCTGCGTGAACACACTGCCAAGAATCGAAATCAGCATGAAGCATTTTTGCGCCAGGTAGGAGAAGGAAGCAAAGACCACGACGACATGATTGCGTGGTTTAAAACCCTTCCCGTGTACCTGGATTTACCCGAGCTTCGTGTCGTTCACGCCTGTTGGCATCCTGAGTACATTGACCTAATTGGCCAATTCACCAACCAGGAAAACCAACTGCTGGCAGCAGCCTGGGAGGCAAGCAGCCGTGAAGGTTCTGAGGCATTCAATGCCGTTGAAACGCTGCTTAAGGGACTCGAGATCCCGTTGCCCGATGGGCACCACTTTTATGACAAGGAGCGGAACAAACGAACCAACATCCGCACCAGTTGGTGGATGCAGGGGCAGTTAACCTATCGTGATCTTGCCATGGTGCCGGGAAAAGAAATTCACAGAATTCCCGACAAAACGATCGAATCAAACGTTTTGCCAGGATACGACGGAGTAAAACCGGTGTTCATTGGCCACTATTGGATGAATGGAACTCCCAAGCCATTAAATGAACATATCGCCTGCCTAGACTACAGTGTGGCAGGGGAGCAGGGTGGGAAATTGTGTGCCTACCGTTTCAATGGCGAAACCACGCTGAGTGCCGACAGCTTCGTGTGGGTAGAGGGTAGAAGCTCGTAGTGCGGACAAATATGAATACCTGACCCTTTAACACGAATTAACAGCATCCAAATTGCTGCTTACAAACCAAAGCGTTATAAACATAGGCAGGTTGGATGAACCTGCCAGTCAGGCAACAGCAAAAGGATAAGAAATGGACTTCCTGCTAGTCCCCGATGCATTGACCGCAAGTGAAGCCCGCTATGCCTTGGCTACCCGAAACACCATGGGTACCAAAGTGGGCAGTTTCTCTGTGTTGCTGGAAACCCTCGCGGAAATGTGGCTCATCGAGCCCAGTGAGCTGGATTGGGACGTTGCCATACAGGAACACGCCCTGGCGATGCCCAAAGCGTTTTGGGCCAAAAGCATCCGGGTGGATGAACCAGCCACCGTTGCCGAATTGAAGGCTGGCCTACAGTTCCTGCTGAACCACGTGCCGTTGGGTGCCAAACCTGCCGATATACCATCACCCTCTACCCGAAATCAGCGTTACTACAACGACCTTGCAGATCTTGCCCGGCGGATTGCTGAGCGCCAGTCACAAGATCAGATCGCCGAGCTGTGGTTTCTCGAGCGTAACGAACTCTACATCGAACCGGTCTACGTCTATCCGCTGTTTAACGAGCACGATCTTTACCCCTGGCAGCGGGACGTTCTGAGGCTGCTCAACGAGAAAGGCTGGCTTGCCCCGGAGCCGCAGAAATACGATTTCATTCCGGTTCCTCAGCCTGAGAATCCCGATAGCCCGTTACAGCACTTTGCCAACACATTGTTCCATCAAGACAAACCGATCATTCAGCCTGATAACCTTCACTGGTTGACATGCAGGGACCATCTCCAGGAAGTGGAAGCGGTAACGTCAATGGTACAAGCGGCGGTAGAGCAGGGAACCAAACCAGAGCGCATCGTTGTGGTGGTGCCCAAGGGCGGCGAATACGAGCTTTGGTTAGACAAACACTTTGAGTACGCAGGCCTGATTGCCAGCAACTTGCGGCCGGAATCCGGCGTGTTCGACTGGCAGTCTTCACTGATTCACGATTTGCTTTCCAGTTTGATTCACCCCGACATCCCCATGGCCGTTATGAGTGTCATGATTAACCCGCTGATGCCCTGGCCTGCGGCCACTGGCCAGAAACTTACCGAGCGTTTTAGTGACGGCAAAGAGCTGTCCCTGAGAGACGATGTCAGTGCTGAAGAGCAGGCTATGCTTCAGTTGCTGCAATGCTCCCCGGAGCCAACACCAGGGGCGGTACTAGAGTGGCTGGGCGGTATTGCAGAGAACCTGGCAGGTAAACGCATAAAAGGGCTGCCAAAATCCCGGATGAGATATCTTCTGGCGAATACCCAGCGGCTGATGAACTTGTATGGCGACGCCTCCTTCGAGGAACTCATTCGCAACGTTACCCGCCAAATTCCCGTTGCTACCCTGGAATCCCAGGAAGATCGAGTCCGGTACCTGCACGCCATCAACATCATCCAGGACGGGGAACCACTACCGTTTCAGGTAGACGAGCTGTTTGTGGTGGGCTTCAACCAAGGTAACTACAGTTTTCAGCCAGAGCATACTGGCCCTATTCAACGGGAAGCATGGGATGAACTGGCCAAGACCACAGATCTGGCGATTCCCACCCTTGAGCAAAGCCAATCCCAATGGGAGCAGTCTTTCACCGAGCTTTTAAGCCGAGCAGATACCCGCATCACGTTCTTGCGGTCGATGAATGATCACCAGGGGAGCACACTGGAGCCCAGCGAAACACTGCTGGATATGGCGTTATGTTTCCAATCCTTGAGTGAGCTGGAACCAGAGCGCCTTGAGCAGCCGGTTATGCAGTCGGACCACCCCCTGCTGCGCAAAACCACCATCAAGCTGGAACAACCAACGCCTCCGGTGTTGGAGGATCTGCAGTTGGGCCCGGAACTCATTCAGAGGGCCAGAACCAACCAGGACGGAACAATAAAGCCGGAGTCCCCAAGCAGTTTGGAAAAGCTCATGCAGTCCCCACTGGCTTGGCTGCTGTATCGCCTCGGCATCAAATCCCGCCAATGGGAGCCCCTGACACCTGATATTTCCGTGCAAGGTACTATCGCCCATAAGGTCTTTGAGCTGTTCCATGAGCACCAGAACCAGGCATGGAGCGAAACACTCTTCGATACCCTATTCAATCAGGCCGTGCGGGAAGAGGCTGCATTTCTGGATTCGCCACAGTGGCGCCTGAAAAGAACCAACCTGCGCAATCGAGTGTACCGGGCACTGAATAACTTTGCCGCTTGGTGCAACCAGGAAAACTGGTCCATCTCCGAGGTGGAATTGGAGCTGCAAGGCCAGCTCTGGGACACACCGTTGAAAGGGTACGTGGATGCAGTACTGAGCAACGGAAACCAGCGTTTGATCGTAGATTACAAAACCTCCAAACACACGAGCCGATTAAAGCGCCTGGAAAAAGGTTACGAGTTGCAAACGCTGATCTACCGGCAACTGTTTCAACAGAACAATGAGCAAGGTGAGGTGATGAGCGGTTACTACACCCTGAACGACACCACCTTGCTCACCGACCAGCCCCTGACGCCCAGTAATCAACTGAACGTGCTGCAACCGGAACCCGGATTGGTCGCACAGTCTGAAAAAGCCGCAGAGCTGGTTCAGGCGCGCCTGAAAGACATTGAGAACGGCAACATCAGGCTCAATGAGCGCTCCGATGAAAAAGCCTGGAAAGACCGCGGTATCACCCCGTACGCGCTTACGGATAATCCGATCGTTAGCAGATTTACCCGCGATGAGGAGGGCAACGCATGAGCCAGTCTGCCGTTCTGCCAGCCCAACCTCTCACCCTCATCAAGGCGGGTGCCGGCGCCGGGAAAACCTACACTATCCAGAGCACACTCACCGATTGGATTAAGCAGGGTATTGTGAAGCCGGACCGAGTGCTGGCGGTGACTTTCACCAACGATGCGGCCAACGAAATGCGAAGCCGTATTCGCCTGGCATTGCTCAAAGAAGGCATGATGGCGGAAGCCCGGCTGCTTCAGAAATCCACCATCTCAACTATCCATGCCTTCGGGTTGGATATCCTGAAAACCTTCGCCTACGAAGCTGGTCGATCGCCCACCCCCAGGCAGCTGACCGAACAGGAGCAAGACTTTCTCCTACGAAAGGCGATGGACCAGGTACAGGCCATCCAACCGGTTCTGGATAACCTTGAACTCTATGGCTACACAGGTTCGTTCAAGGGCGAGGACTACCAGGAGGCAGATGAGCAGCTTACGGACACCATCCTCGCACTGATCAACAAGCTTCGTTCCCTCGGGAAAGGATTCAATACGTCCCCGGGCGAAGCGGATGCACTGCTGAGCCAGGCCAAAGAGATCATTACCAGCACCTATGGCCATGTGCAGAAAGACGGGGCGCCGTACACGGGTGCCCTTTGGAGAGCGATTGAAGCCGTAAAAGCCGAGTATCCAGACAAGAAGGCACTTCGGGAAAAGAGCGAGTGGGGCAATAACGAAGATACACGTACCTTCGTTGATCAAATCTACGCCGCTACTCGGGCAAAGCTCGAAAGAGATTGGACGCTATGGGCGAGCCTCCAGTTCCATGAAAAGCTGAAAAATATCAGAAACAAACACCCACGGGCAGACCTGGCAGAAGCCATCTGGAATGCCGCCGAAAAACTCAGCGTGCACCCGGGCCCGTTGAACGACGCCCTAAACCACATCGAATGCCTGATCAACGGCGTGTTGGAAACACTCTCCGCGTACCAACAAACCAAAGAACAAGCTGGCCTGGTGGACTACGGCGACATGGTGCACCTGGCCAATGACATGCTCGCGGCCCACCCCGAATGGCTGGAAGAAATCGCCGGCAGTTATGATTGCCTCATTATCGATGAGTTTCAGGACACCAACCCGCTCCAGTACGCCTTGATACGACGCTTCCAGAAAACCAGCAAGTACACCTTGATCGTGGGCGATCTGAAACAGTCCATTATGGGCTTTCAGGGCTCAGACAGCCGGTTGTTTGCTGAACTACTCAAGGAAGGTGAGGGCGAGGACGGTATTGTAAAAGAGCTGGATAGCAACTGGCGAAGCACGCCAGAGCTAATGGAGTTCATTAACGGTGTTGGTAAAACCCTTTACGGAGACAACTACCGGGAACTGGAACCGAAGGCGGGTTACCAGTCTGATTTACCTGCAGTGCAGGTGCTGCGTTTCAGCAAAGACGATTGGAACCTCAACGCTAGCTACAGAAGCCCCAAGCCGGGCTTTACTGCAGAAGGCAACATCGCCCTGGCTAACCACTTGTCTGATCTTCTGGCCGGCGGCACCAAAATCACAGACCGCCACACCGGAGAAAAACGCCCCATTCGTGGTTCCGACATTGCGGTACTTGCGCGTGGTCACTCAAGGCTAGGTAAGTTCGCTGCCGCATTGCGTAGCGTGGGCATAGAAGTGCAAATCCAGGAACCGGGATTTCTCAAGTGTGAGGCCGTGCAATGGGCGCTTAATGCGTTGCAGGCACTCAATAACAAACGCGATCACTATGCCTGGCTGGATTTACTCACCTCGCCATTGTTGAACGGCAACAGCACGGAGCGGCTCAAAGAGCTGCTAACCAGTTACGACCCCAAAACGGCTCTCAAACACGACATCAAAGAACTGCTGGAGCCACTGGGGAAAACAATACGCAAACAGCCGGTCAAAACCCAGCTTCTAACAGTGATTGAAGAAGCAAAGCTATTTGAGGCGTTGAAACAACATCCGGACGGCGCACAGTACCGGGCAAATCTTATAAAGCTCATCGGGCTGGCAGAAGAGTTTGAGTCGTTACAGCCGGAAACGCTGAATGCCATGGGAATCGTTGGCAAGAACGTTTCAACCTTCCCAGTGTGGCTCAACCAGAACAAAGACAGTATTGACGAACAGCCAAACGCAGATCCACAGGCTGAGAATGCGGTGGCGCTGAAAACCTGGCATTCATCCAAAGGGCTTGAGTGGCCTGTGGTTATGGTGCTGGATGCTGAAAAGGCCAGTGAGCCGAGGTTCCCGAGTATCAGCATGGCTTATCCAGATGGTGATATTGAGGCCATGTTACGGCAGAGTTTTGTGCAGATTTTGCCAAGGATCGATGACGGGCCAACGCGAAAGAACTTCACTTCAATATTAGCTCAAGAGCAGGTGGAAACATCTAAGAATCTATGTTATGTCGCTTTGACGCGAGCACGTGAGCAGTTGATCTTGCCTTACTTCGAGGGTTTCAGCGATGGATCGATGCTGGTTTACATAGAACCACTGACTGCTGCTCAATCTTCTGTGCCGGTTAGATACGTATGTCGAGCGATAAGAAACGGAATGTACGCTCCTAAAAGGCCAAAATGTGACGAAAAAGCAGCCTGCAATGTCGCCCTTCTCATCGATCCAAAGCGGCAATCTGACAAACTGACGCATACGTTAAACCCGTCGATTGGCAAGCGTAATAGCGTGGTCAATCTAGTAGAGCGGGAAGAAACGAAATATGGCCCTTCTCCAGACATTGCGAAATTAGAGCATGTTTCAGCGAACGATCTGGGTATTTGGATGCATCGCATATATCAGGTGTATTTCATGCAACCTAAATTATTGGATAAAGTGCTCGAGTATAATCCTGGATACGTCAACCTTGAAGGTGAGCGGAAATCGTTTGTAATCCATCTTGAATTTTTTCGTGCTCAACTTGTTCGCATGGTAGGCAGACTGAAGTCTTGCGAAAGCGAGTTGCATGTTGTTTCCACTAATGCCAAAAACCAAGTGGTCAGTGGGGTTATCGACCTTTTTGTAGATGGCGAAAACGCATCGATGATTATTGATCACAAGAGTGACAGTGCGACAAATGGCGAACTGTATTGGTGGCAATTACTTTCATACAACGGATTTGGGCGTCGGAGAGATAGTCTGCTAGCGCTCAATTGGACGAGAACGGGGACCCTCTCAGAAATTCGGAACCTAACATATTGATAGGAAGTAAATTATCATCTACTTTGATGGCTACGCCAGAGAGTGATTGTATTTTATGGCCAAATGCTTACCGGTTTCCCTTAGTCTACTCTGCCAAATTTGCAACTTATCGGCGCGGACTTTATTCAGGGATCCAAATACTTTTTTTGAAGAAAGATCAAATCACCTTGGCTTTCTACAAGTTTATATTTTAGGTTCGGTTACGTTCTCGGTTATTCCCCGTGTCAATCCGGAGATATCTTGTATCAATTTTCATTAACGTAAGACCAGGTAAGGTATGAAGCCATTCGACCACTCTGAGTTTGAACATGAACGTCGTGCTTTTGCGGAGCTAAAACCCCTTCTTCTTCCGTCAGAGCATTACGAATTGTATCCGAGTATTCACATCACAGATCCAGGTCATAGGGTGTGTGAATGCGATGCACTTTTTATCTCTGAAAGTTTTGCGGCGGTGATTGAGCTTAAAGATTGGCGCGGAGAAATCGATGTCGCGCCAAGTTCATGGTTTCGAAATAATCAGGCAGTTCCCAATCCGCACAACGTTAATTTGCCCAAGGCAAAGGTGTTTAAATCTCTTATAGAAAAAACACTACCTGCTGCACAATCTCCGTTCGTTCAGTCGATAGTGGTGCTGACTTCTGATAAGTCATCTGTTGAAGGAGCCGATAGTGCGTTTGAAGTCATTCGACAGGTTGACCAGAACAGGCGTTTGCCCGACCACCTGACATTTGTCGGTATGTCTGAGCTCGGTAAGTATCTGCGAGAAAGAGTCAAACGTGACATAGAAAAAGGTAGGGGAGTACTTAACGCCTCCAATTTTCGTAGGTTGCGGAAAGTGTGGGATGAGAACTTTGAGATAGGTTGTCGTAGACAGGATTACGCAGATCAGATCCATGGATATCGAATCCTACACGACCTTGAGCGTAACGAACGTTACGTCAGCTATCTCGCTGAGGAAAATCCAAAGCGCGGTGATGCTCTCTACCGGTTGAGAGTATTTGGCGTAGCTTCGGACCTTCCTGACTTACAGGAGCGTCAATTTCGGAGCCTTGATGTTCTTGAGCGAGTTCCCCCGCACCCAAACATCAGGCCAGTGAAAAAGCAACCGAACGAGAAGGGGCTTGTGGTTGAGGTCTGTCGGTGGGGAGATGTTAAAACTCTTGACCAGGTCTTAGAAACCAATGAGGGGCTGAGTTTAGATTTTTCAGTGAGGGTGGTACGAGATATCGCAGGTGCCCTCGTCCACTTGCACAAGTCAGAAGCAAGTATCATCCACCGGAACGTGACACCGCGAAGCATTATTGTGGGTCGAGATGATCATGTTGAACTCACGGATTTTGACTTAGTCTTCGATCCTAGTGCAGATTTTACGGTTATGTCCGATGAGCTCTCCGATTATAAAAAGAGATTTTTCCCCCCAGAGGCTCTGGCCGGAAATACGGATTATGGTTTCGACGTCTTCAGCTTAGGTCAGACTTTCAGCGAACTACTTGATAAAACGACAGAGGGGGATAAAAACCAACTTTGCGAACTTGCGCAGCGAATGAAGTCGGTCGAAATTTCTGACAGGCCAACTGCGCAGGAGGTGTTCAATGAGCTCACGAGTTGGTTAGGAGAAAGTGCCTCTGAAGTTCAAAAAGCTATCCCTGAAGAGAACCCAAGAAGACCTCAAGTGGGAGATGAACACAATATCTGGGTTCTTAAAGAGAGCCTTGGAAGCGGTGGCACTAGCGATGTCTTTCTTGGAGACAGCCTTGGCGACTTGGCCGCATTGAAGATCTTCAGTGTCGATGTGCCAAGAGACAAGGTGCTTGCTGAACGAGATTTCCTAAGAGCGGCTAAGCACAATCTGTTTGTCGCCAAGTATCGTTCGTTCCTTCAGTGGAATAACAGCTATTGGTGTATTGTCGAGGAGTACGTCGAAGGCGATACACTCAAGAGCCTAATTTCAAGAGGTGATCGCCCGGATGCTAAAAGCTTTTTCTTGGTAGCGGAACAAATTCTGCAAGGCCTAGCCGGGTTACATGAACTTCCGCCCCCGCAAGGTAGTGGCGGCGACGATGTCGTACGCGGGGGGATCACCCATAATGATGTTACACCTGGCAACATTGTCTTTAACGCTGAGACAGAAGTTGCCAAATTGATAGATTTCGGGTTGGCAAGCTACAGCGGCGATAAAGTACTCGGCGGAACTCCTGGGTATTCATCAGAAACTCTGATGACCAAGGAGGGCTACCTTGCATCACCGTCGGGGGATCTCTATTCCCTAGCGGTTACCCTGATTGAATGGGCGACCGGTAAACGGCTTACTGGCTCTGAAGATCTACCACAGCTGTTTGTGTCTGAACTGAATTCACGCCAATCTGAGTATCTTAAGCAAATCTTGGAGTCAATGCTTACGGTGAAAGACGAGCCCACGATATCTGCATCTATGATTCGAAGGGAATTTCTGAGTCTGTTCGCTCATGAGGACGCTAACGCAGTGGGCGTCAATGAGGAAGGCTACACACCGAAGGCGAAGCCCATTCATTCTATCGGTGAGGAAGTCGGCATTGCAGATGAGCAGAATATAACGAAGCACGCACAAGCAGCAGATGGTTTTGTTCGATATTTGAATAGCATACATAATCTTACAGCTGACAACCGTTATGCGCTTGCGGAAGCTCAGGCGATCAGTCCCTACTTTACTGACCTACACGTTGAGCTTGATCTTGTCTCGAGCATTCGAGAGTTGCTAGCCGATCAAAGTGATGTCGTGATTGTCCTGACTGGACATGCAGGAGATGGCAAGTCAACCGTGGCTTTAGATATCTGGAAGCGTGCCCTGGGCGTGCCGGGGAACGAGCCGGCACCAAAATCGCCTGAAGAAGAGGAGGTTGTCTCGCTGGAGGGACATAAGCTTACGATTGTGAAGGACATGAGCGAGTTGTCAGCACAAAGTCGAGCACAAAAGCTAGACAATGCATTCAATCAACCCGGCAGCGCTTTAATCGTAAGTAATACCGGCCCCCTCCTAAGTTCGTTTACGGAACTGATGGCGAAAGCAGGGCATGGCCAGAGAGATGCTCAGCAAAAGATCCTAGAGTGCCTGAACCAGCCGCTCCTAAAGGACAAAGTCTCAGACGCTAACTTGCTGCAACTCGATGGCACGAAACGAGTGTATGTGGCAAACCTTAGCATGCTCAGTAACGTCGACACCGCTGAACGATTGCTGTCGAAGCTTGTCTCCCATCCCGGCTGGGCCCGGTGTAGTGACTGTGAAGCGAAAGATCGCTGCCCTATACGGCGCAACGTGGACGCGATGAATAAGTGCGCTGACACCGTTGGCGAACGAGTCGGAGACGTCTACCGTCGACTCGATGCGTATGGCCGGCGTATGACCATGCGTCAGATAGCGGCTCATTTGAGCTTCAGTCTCACGGGTGGGTTGTCGTGTGAACAGATCCGGCAAGATCCGCAAACCAAATTCCGGGGCGTGTTCAGCGAGACCTTCTTTGGCCATGGTAGCCAACTTAGTCTTCAAGCGGTGGACGCATTGTCTTGTCTACGCCAAATGGCAGACCTTAATTTTGGCATTGCTGCGTCGCCGACCTTCGACCAACAGATGCACGAAGGCAAGCTTGAAGAGGCTTGGCTTTATCCCGTCCAACTCAGTGAAGTGAGGGCGCACTTCGCATCGCGTTTGGGTAGTTCGAACGACGGAAACGCTCGGCGGGAAATTCGGCGTCTCACCTACATGTTCGGTTCGCCTCGTGAGGAAAATCACGCATCAGCCGAGGTTTTCCTCGATGATTTCCTGCAGTCCCCAATGCTCCGAAAACTCCGGGCCTGGAGCGTAAACCACAATTTGTCGGGTATGGAGAAACAGCGCTTTGTGAAACAAGTGTTGGGAGTGTTGATGGAAGAGTACATCGGTGCGTCCGTGCCCAGAAATAAACGTGAAAGCTTATACATCACCCTTAGACGTCCCGATGAGAAGGTGTTCCAGTCAGTTCAGATCGTGCTTGGGAAGATTCCGTTTGATGAATTCACCATCGACCTCGACGAGGTAAGTGGGCTGCCGGTACTGAAGCATCCCGTCACGGAAGCAAGCCTGGAGCTGAGTCTGCCATTACTTGATTACATCATCAGTAAAGACCTCGGCGAGTTAACGAGTGACTTGGACGCTATCCACGGGGCGAGCTTGGAACAGTTCCGTAGCGATTTGTTGGAGCGGGTACGGGCCTCGGCCGATAACGTTAAGCTCCTTGAGATCGATGCCCAAGGTGACCTTCGAATCCACAAATTCACGCCGGTCGACGGCGGCCAGAAGTTGGTTTACCAATAATGAACACGCTACGATTTCCAAATATCTCTATTGAAAAACAAACGGATAGTAATCCTGCCGTTCGGGCGTTCGGACGTCGATTCTACAAAGATCAGACCCCGTTGGAGTACCTGGCAGAGTTTCTATTGTGTTTTAGCTCTAAGAAGGAAAGCGAGGCTGGTGAGATAGGAAGAGGCTTTCCTGACTTACCTGAAGATCTCAAAGGCGGATTGGAGTACTTGCCTGAGAGTCGGCTTGCCGTGAAGTTGTTCTCCTTCTTCCCGTCATCGAAACTCGAGACACGCCACAAGACACATGTTGAGCGATTTTCACAGTTGGTCGAGGACATGCAATCCAACATCGCGAGCGACAGTGGGGAAGGCAGTGAACGCGCGGTTCGGGTTCTGCAACAATTGTTCTCGGGTTTCGTGGGTGTTGCTGGGGAGCGGACTTGGGTCACACACAGTTTCATTCCGGCTTCCGACTTTCTGCTTGCACGTGAGATTGACTGGCGCCACACCGACGCGAAAGGGGCCAACGTTGAGGATTGGCCCGCCGCAGAGAGGCACTTTTCAACGGGCAGCCATAACTTTATGGCGCGTGGTGGAGAAGTTTTGTTTTTGCAGCTTTGGCATGTGTTGCAGGAAGCTCGATGCGAACAGGCCTCTCGGTGGCTGGATGATGAATACAGTTACGTTGATTGGGCGGCTGTCCGTGGTCAGTTGGCTGACGGGCTAAGCGACACTTTGTCTGCGATCGATGGGCCGATTTCGCAATTGGGTGCGGTGATTGAACACACCGCAAGGGAGACCCCGGCCATCAACGAAAAACTCTCGCATCAGGCGTTTGGATGGGTACATTCAGCAAGCTGGCGTGAGGCCGCACTGTTTGCCTGGGAGTTGAGCAATGTTGTCCTGTCCAATCAAGACGCCCTCAAGAAAATGCGCGTGCTTCAAGACCTTTGCTGTTTACACGTTTTGCGCAGCGTCTGCTTCCAAGCCGTGCGGTGGGTCGGCGAACGATCGAGTGGCGGCAAGAAACAGTTTGAGGGTGGGTACAGCTGGATAACCGTGGGCCCCAATGCTGGAGTAGGAACAGATCTCGGGAAAGCATCTAGCGCATCCGTTAGTGCTACCGAGGAACTGTTGTACGGCGCGGTGCGCTCGACAAAGCTACCGACCCTCTCGGCGTTAACCGACGACGATAAAAATTTCAGAAATGCTGATGCCCATGGCTTCAAGCTCTTTCGATCGCTCGGAAAACAAATTGGGCTAATCGTCCCACCCAAAGGCCCCATGCGTTTCACGCTCCCTTCGTCGTTAGTAGAAACCTTGGTTGCGGTATTGCTGGAGCCGGGCCAGCGTCTCCCTTTTGACGAATTCTTGCAGCGTTTATACCGTCACTTCGGGATCGCTGCGGGTGCGACTCAAATCAAGGAGGCGCTCTCCACCCTCAGCGCCGGCATTCGACCAGCAGTCCCCAATGACTGTGCCGCTTGGCTTGAAGATGAGCTGAAGCGTGGGGGGTTCTTAATCCCCCTTTCTGATGCAACGCCTCTTGTTAAAAACCCGGCTAAGAAGAAAACATGAGATTTTATACGCAGACCGTCGTCGACTATGTAAAAGAGCAGGCTGAGCGAGAGCTTGCGGATTTAACCCCTGGTGAGCCAGCAGAACTCCGTGTGTTTACTCAGTCCATGCCACCACAAGCCATCCACGCTATCTTCGAACAGCTATTGGATTACGTGGCTTCTAAAAACGCCAAGATTGAATACCATCTGAAAGTGGCATTTGGGCTTAACCAACATTGGTTAAGTAGTGGATTACAAACTGATTCCGAAGAAGCAATTCGGCTGCAAAACAAAGGGTGGGTGGATACGGAAGATCGCCTCACGCACTACCGCAACTTAACGGCATCGAAGGGACAAGACCTCCTGTTGGTGGTACTGGCGGGTATCGACCATGCTACGGACCGAGGTGGCTTAGCTGACTTCAATGTCGTAAATGAGACTGTGCTTTTTAGGGAACGGCTGAACAGCGACTATACGGATTGGGCTCAAAGGTTTTTGCACGAGGCCAATCTGCCCGACATCGACGGAGGTGTTGTTCAAAAATTTAATGCGTTTTTTGAACAGCTATTTAAAATTCGCCCGAGGAATTTGTTCCAGCTATCTGAGTTCCTTGAAAAGAATCTGCTTCCTAAGGCCATCAACTGCAACAACGCCAGTGAAACTTTGGCTCTGGCTTATGAAAACCTGCCAGTTTGGGGTATCCCGCCCATTTTTTCTCCGGCCAATCCCGCCAAGCGATTGACCTTGCTCGACGACGCCGCACGCTTGTTTAAGAGGGATGCGTATCGGGAAGCAAGCGGTCGAAAGAAGGCATTACAGAATATCGAGCAGGCTAGGAAGGACTTGGCGGTCGCACCTGAGGTGATCAATCACACTCCTTATGACTCTACGGACGATTTTCTCGATACGCTTGAGACGTTCGTCCAGCAGGGGACGCTTGAGTCAGAAGAACGACTTCTGCACACAGATTTTGCACCCGTTATCAAGATCCTAAAGACCAAGACGAAGAAAACGTCAAATCGTCGTAACACGCCAACGCGTCTCCGGGGGCCTGCGTTTTCAACCTTGGCGAACGCCATCTTTTCGAGTGTTGAGGAATTCGCCAAAGGTTGCGGGACCGATTGGGCCCCCTTACACCTCAAACAGATTCGAGTGACAATCGAACGGTTCGAGTTTGATACCCCCAAGCAGGGAGAGGATTCGAGTATCGCTGAGGAAGCCTATCGTGGACTAATCGGTGGAATTGACGACTTTCTTAGCGGCTTTGAATTGGAACTAGATTCTGACCCTAACGATGATGATGTCGAGAAAAAGGCTGTCCCGCTATCCGTGGTTTTTGGTCGAGATGAGCGACCAGTTGATATTATTTCAAAGGGGATTAAGGAAAGTCGGTTGACTTTTCGTGTAGCCGCCGAAGCCGAAGTCAGCCGGTTGTCGGTGGACCGGTCGTTCGTTTGGATTATACCACCCAACCACGAGGAACGCGTTAGGCATAGTTTTGCCCAATTCATGCTTGAAGCGCTTGAGAAAGAGCCCACGTTGCGATTGCCGGTTATTCACATGGGTTCGGCCCTTGATGAACTGTATTTCGCAATTGACGACGAAGAAGCTAATCGGCTGCTTTCAACCGGGATGTGGGAAGCATCTGTCCGCGATGTCTTAGAAGGAATTCCGGAAGAGGATTTGGAAACTAAGACACAAGACGCTTTCGATCAACTTTCGAGTGCTTATAGGGGGTTTATTTCAGCGCTAGCTAATGACGGCTATTTTGCGGCGATCGACAAGCCACTGATTAATCTTGTGAAAAGCTACAGCGAAATGGTGGACTTGGCGTTAAAACGAGACGAGGACCGCTGCGCGCTAGGAGCTGATCTGCTAAGGCGCCTCTATCAGGCATTCGTCTGCGTTCCTGAGAACCTATCCCCGACAAGTGCGTTTGTCCCTGCGTTAGTGGCTACCGGTATCACACCCGCCATCGCGGAAACGGTGCAGGCAAGAGAAGTGTTCCTCCGTGATGGGCTTGGTGAAACGCTTCGGACCCTGCTCCAGAAGGATGCAAAAGCCGGGAAAGCTGCCTTTGATCGATTGCTGGGGTTGGTCGAGTTGCGCCGCCCCCTTTACGGCCTGGTATTTGATGCTTCGAGGACGCTCACGACTAATCTTCGATCGTTCGGTCTGATTCACCGTTTGGGCGAGAAACCGAAGACGACGCCTACTTTGGCTGCTCAGGCGGAAATGCGATCGGAAGATGCGTCGTCCGAAGAGGGCTTGTCGGCGTATCTGCGCACCACGCCGGAATCTACAATGATCCAACGGACTCTCAAGGCGTTCAGTAAGATTCATCCATATGCGGCCGACCGCCTCTCCATTTTAGCGGCGAATGTCGAAGATCTACGTCCCATCGTTGCCGGCATCGATAGCTTCGTTACCGAAATAACCAAAGAGCAATCGGGGACAACTGACGTTCCCTTCGTCGTAAGCGTGCGTTTGGTTGGGCGCGGCCCCTCCGCAACCAGAGCCCAGGAAGTCTTGCTTCGCTGGCAAGAGCGTTGGAATGGGAGAGAGGAAAATCGTAACCGCCCGTGTAAGCTGGGAATCGCCTACCGCCCAGCTCGCACCCGTGAAGAGGTGCAAAGCTTATTGCAATCTGTGAACAGTGCCTATGACGTAGGGTTCCTATTTGACTTTCTCAATGATCAATGCGGAGGCGACTCTGTTGTCCCAACCCAACCCTTCGAAATTGATTGGGCAGCGGGCCAAGTGGGCAAATTCCCTATCTGCGAGCATCCGAGGCTAGCGAGCTCAACCGACCCCAATCTGCGCCGAGGTTTGGTGAGCAATCGACGATTTAAAGTGGCTGCACGCCATGCAGAAATGACGGCCCGTCTCAAAAATCCAGACTATCCAGGTAGCCATCATGTGATCTTTAATCAGGTCGAATATGGCGAATTAGAGCAGAAATTCACTCAGGAAATGCATCGTTGTTGTCGGTGGGTGACCTGTGTCGATCGGTTCGTTGATAAGACGCTGATCTTGAATGAAGGGGAAAAGGCTAAGGATCAGCGAAAGCTGGTTGGCTTTGCCTCTGGGGTTGGCTCGTATGGCGAACTTAATCTGACCCTGTCCACGGAAAGCAACACCACTGGGGAGTTGGCGCGAGGTGTCAGCCGGCGGCTGGGCCAAATCTATCGCGAATGGCCCGCTGAACAATGCGAGACGGTTGCTCATACGCTCATGGACGAGGCGCAGTCCGTCACCGGACTTTCGCTCGTCAGTGCGTTGGGGAGCGAAGGGGTGATGCGGGATGTTATCGGGTACGCCATGGCTAATCGGCTGTACCTGGACCGCTCCGATTCCTTGGTGTCTGCAGCTCTGCCTTTAGACTCTTTTGTTCATTGGTTCGACGGGGCCTCCGACGGACTCAGACCGGACCTTCTGCTGCTTGAGGCCAGCGTAGAGCAGGGAAAGCTGGTGATCGATGCAACCGTTGTTGAATGCAAGGTCGGCCAAGAGTCTAATCATCATGTGGAAGAATCGGTGGCCCAGGCCGCGGCCGGACTATCCCACCTAAGCAGTTTGTTCCTTCCGGTCAGGGCAGAGAGTCCGCCGGCTGCATTTGATCGACGCTACTGGTGGGCGCAGCTTCATCGCGCCTTGGTGGTGCGAAATGTCATGTCGATCAAACCGTCTGACAAGGAAATGGTGGAACAGGCACTTGAACAGATGGCGGAAGGTTACTTTGTCATAAATTGGCGCGCGGTCGGCGCGACGTTCTGGACGAATGACCAACGTTCGGCAGAGGACGGGCTCGAGTTGCGAAGAGCGCGATCAGCTGGTTACTTGTCGTTGAACGGGCACAAGGAGGCGCTTGAGGTTTATCATGCAGCCATTGGCCAAAATGCGGTGCTAAACGCCCTGCTTAACGATGGGAATGACGTAAAGCATCAGATATGGCCTTCGACCGCAGTACAGGTCGGAGACTTGCCTGGCAGCCGCGAAGCTCAGGGTGACTCGACACAAACTTTGTCGAATCTGCCGCAGCCTTCAGCTCCACGTAAGCAGGATCATCCGCCAACCACGCCTCGAGAAGAGACTCAACTACCGGTGGCAGATATGCCGGTCACGAAAGCCTCTGAGCCGGTAACTGCTGAGCCCGCAGTCGATCAAACGACCACGGCTATGGGTCCTCAAGAGACCTCATTAGCTGATCCCCCACCAAATCCATCATCGGGCGTTCCCGATCGCCTCTTGATCGGACAGGAGATAACTGCGCACGGGGGAGAAGGCCAGCCTGTGTATTGGGAGTTTGGTCACAAACAGCTGCCCAATAGGCACTTGCTCGTCTTTGGCGGGTCTGGCAATGGCAAGACTTACGCCATTCAAGCGTTGCTGCTGGAAATGGCGAAGGCCAAGCAGAACTCTTTGGTTATCGATTACACCGATGGTTTTAAACCCGACCAACTTGAAGACGAATTCAAGAGCATAGCAGCGCCCCAAAGTTACGTCGTGGCGGCCGGACAAAAACTGCCTCTCGATCCGTTCAAGCCACAGTCAGCTGAGTTTGAAGGTCTTGGGACAATCGTAGAAAAACCGTTCGAAGTGGCAAAACGCGTCGCAAGTATTTTTACCGCGGTATACAGCTCTTTGGGCGAGCAGCAGAAGGCGACTCTGGTTGACAGCATTGAGCAAGGTGTTGCCGCGGGCGATCTAACCCTTGAAAGCCTTTACAACCAGCTAAAAGATGATGAGGAAGTTTTACTCGCCAACAAGATTATGCCCTTGGCGCGCACGGAGCCTTTTGCGAATGCCAATGAGAGTGCCTGGCCTGAGATCTTCAACGACCATCATAGGCTGGTGAAGATTCTTCAGCTGTACAATATTCCGCCCGAAATCCAACGGCTTATCATTGAATTTGTTCTGTGGGACCTTTGGGATTTTATGAAGCGAACTGGCTCAAAAAATCGACCGCTACCAGTTGTGCTCGACGAAGTTCAGAACCTGGACCACCGCAGTGGATCTCCCCTGGAGAAATACCTTAGGGAAGGGCGGAAATTTGGTGCGTCGATGATCCTGGCAACTCAAACTTTGAGTAATTTCAGTAGCGAAGAACGGGATCGATTGTTTCAGGCGGCACACAAGTTGTTTTTTGCTCCTGCTTCTACAGAGCTTAGGACCTACGCCACGATATTAAAGAATATGATACCGAATAGCTCTGCTGAGGACTGGGCCACACAGCTGTCTGCTCTTAAGAAAGGTGAGTGTCTCTCAGCCGGCTATGAACAGCGTCCGAATGGAGATCTACGGGTAATAGTTCGTAAGGTCTCGGTGACTGCACTTAGTGACAGGCTGGGGGATGTGTGGTGAGTGCTGTGAATGACCGTCTGCCGCTGAGCTTCCATATGACCTTTCAGCCTGAGCGACACTATCTCAGCGCGTTGCTTGCGTTTGCTCAATCAAATGACGGCCCCGTCACTATTGCAACTATCTCGGAGCAAACCGGTATCCCAACCGGAAAAAGCTCTGGCAAGGTTCGACCTCTGCTTCAGTACGCCCGGGGCATGGGGCTAATTAACTGGGCTACTAAATCAGGCGAGGGAATTCAGCTTCAACTGACTTCTCTCGGGAAAACGGTCATGGATGAGGATATCCATCTAATTGAACAAACCACTCAATGGGTACTACACCTAATGTTATGCCGCGCCCGAGGTGGCGCCGAGGTGTGGCATGCGGTGTTTGTTGAAGGGGCGGCAGCGCTTGGCCGGGATCTTGATGAGGCCCACTTTGAGGCCTACCTCGAAAACAAATACGGCAGTAGCCGAGATGCTGTCGGCCCGTTGGTTCGTAGCTACGCAGATCCGGCCGCATTAGGCAAAGCCGCTGCTATTCAAAAAGAGGACGGTCGCATTCGTTTGCGTAAGATGCCGTTGCAGCCGGCGTTTTTTGATACCTTGGGTGCGCTTTTGTTCTTGATATGGGACGACATTTTCCCCGGAGAAAGCCAAATTGCCTTGCGTGAACTTGAAAGCGAAAGTGGTTTGATGGCTGCCACTGGTTGGAATAGCGAGGAGCAGAATGATTTTTTCGCCTCGGCGGAGAGCGCTGGACTGCTCCGCGTGGATCGTCAGACGGGGGCGCCTATTCTTACTCGTCTTATGAATACGGATGACGTGTTAGAGGTTATGTATGACCGACTTATCTAATAATAACGCCGAAGTTCTAGTAAAAGACATCGTTCACTTTCGTGATGATTTGTTCTTCGAGGGTGCTGTCCAGCTTCGCTGGGTCAAGGATAATCCGGAAAGAGCTGAACGAGCCGCAACAAATTTCGTATTTCATGGTCCACGCTATCACGCAGTTCACTCGGATAGTCCAGCCGACGGCTACGTCCTGAAGGACACAGCTACGTTCGTTACCAACCTCGTTGAAGAAATTGCCCAAGGAAGGGAAAAGCAAGGGAATCCATTTTCACTAGCCATCGCGGGTTACGGCTCTGGGAAGTCGCATTTGGCTGTCACTTTAGCAAAGTTGCTTGCCAATCCCGACACACCTACGGCAAATGTAATTCGCGATCGAGTGGCCCGGGCGGATAATGAGTTGGGCCATCAACTATCGCAGTCTCTAGAGTTGTTGGGTAAGCCAGCTCTGGTGGTGCCTCTCGATGGCATGGCGAATTTCAATCTTGGATCGGAGATTGCCCGGCAAATTATCCTCCAGCTCAAGAACGCTGGTTGCGACCTGTCCCCCGTCGAGGAACTATCGCCGAGGTTCAACATCGCAGCGAATTTTGTCCGGCGCAACTTCTCTCTGCGACAAGCTGATTTCGCAGAAGTCCTACCGGGACTAAATGAAGTGGCGATTATTGAGCGTCTTGACGAGCACGATGAGGTGACTTACGCAGCGGTGGACACCATATATGAAGCCGCCAACGGGGCTCATATTCCGGTCGAAGGCAATGAGTCTGTCCAGGATCTCATTGCCACCGTCACCAGCCAATACTGCAATGCGAATGGACCCTTCAGCGGCCTATTCATCTTATTCGACGAGTTCGGACGGTTTTTGGAGTATGCAGCGGAGCATCCCCATCTCGCCGGGGATTCAGCACTCCAACAGTTATTCCAAGGGATCCAAGACGCTAGCGGCCGGGCGCGCTTCTTAGGGTTTATTCAATACGATCTCAAAGCCTATGTGAGCCGCTTAGACCGAAGGGATCTAATGCATCTGCAGCGCTACATCACGCGATTCGAGGCGGCACAAAAATCCTATCTTTCAACGAACCTTGAAACCCTGTTTGCTCATTTAATTGAGAAAAGACATACGGACTTTATCGATCAAAAGGTCCTTCATAACGACCATGATGAGGCCGAACATGGCCTTCTACTTCAGGCAGTCCCCGAGGCCAAACGCCTCCCAGTATGGGCGGATCCGGATAAGTTCAGGCAGGTGATCACCTCGGGCTGTTGGCCATTACATCCGTTTGCCGTCTGGTTCCTGACCCGGCAACAGGATGTGGTGCAGTCACGCTCCGCCCTCAACATCGCTAAAGAGGCAATTGAGCGGCTTGCAGGTCAGCCGAGCATCTCTGCGAACAACGTCCCAACCACGATATCGGCTGCTGACTTGCTGCTAAACGGAATGCTGCCCGAATTTGTGGCAGCCGAGCAGGCCCGAGGCGGGACGATCGCCGAAACCCTCCAAGGCATTCTGGAAGAACGTAAAGCCCTGCTGAGTGATTCTGGCCGAAAAGTGTTGGCGGCTTCGGCTGTTGGTCTGAAACTCGGTGTGCGTCTTCCCAGGCAAGAACTTTACAACTATTTCCTTCGCCTCACGGCTGGCGTTACTGAAACTGTCTTACACGAAACACTGACTTACTTGACGGAAGAGCTCGGGCTCTTGGAATGGAATCCTGATTTTGGTCAGTATGAGCTAGTTCAGGACGCGGCCACACGCGGTCAATTTATGCGCTTGTTGCGTAGCCGTTCCAATGATCCAAATATTGGTGATGTGGGGACGCTGTTTGTTAATTTTGGCCGGACGTTGTGCAACCTTGCATACGTTGAAACTAGCTTTGCGCAAGAGAATGCGATCACGACTCAGGACTGGAAGTTTGATCCTCTGTTCGCCTCATCTCAGACGGTCTTTGAGACGATCGCCAATGCTTTCAGAGATTGGTCTCGTGCGGTTGATGTGAATGAGGCCAAGGGCCGAATCATTTATACCTACGTTAAGTCTGATGAGTCTCTGGAGGAGCTCCGTAACGCAACCACTGATGCACTCAACAACGAGCTTTCGCGTTATGGTGTGGCCCAAGCCCCCATATGGGTGATCTATCTTCAAGACTCTAAAGAACGTCTCTCAGAATCGCTGAAACGCAATTTGGTTTTGGAGCGTGGTTTTTCTAGCGAGGAGAAAGAGCGCTACCGTCGATTTGTTGCGGCCGAGCTTTCCCGCGCTCAAAGTGTTGCCCAAGAGGAAACCGCGGCGTTGCTGTCTGAAGGTCATCGGCAGGCGGCTGGCTTTGGCGAGCTCAAGGTAAAGCGTTTAACTAAAGCAGGGCAAGAAATTTTCGCAAGGTGTTACCCCAGCGTTGTTCCGTTTCCATTCGATGGCTTTGCGACAGGATCGGGGGCTGGAAGTCAGGCCAAGAAAGATGTCTTGGAGTTGGTCAGAGCGCTTGTGAAGGGCGAGCTCAATGACGAATGGATTCAGTCTCGTCCTGTACGACTTCGCAATCGGGCAGGCCAAGTACTCGCCAATGCGTGGAGGATCCTAGACCAGAGCGGCAATGTTTCCAGCGTGCCGGGTAATCCAAAGGTCAAGTCGGTTCTGGAGCAGATGGATGCCTGGCATAGGGATGATCCCGATCGGACTTTAGAGCAGACGCGAAAGGCTTTGTTTTCACCACCATTTGGTTTGAATATCGCATCCGCTAGTTTGTTATTAGGCCTATTTTTGGGACGGCGGGTTCCGCGTTGGCGGATTTCGGTCGCCGGGGAGGCATGTGATGTATCCACATGGCTAGGGCATGCCTTAAAGGCGTCGGATTTCGATGGGAAGATCCTTGGCAATTCGACGCTCCAAGCAATAAGTGAAGGTGCGCTAGAACGCTGGCAAAGTTTGATTGATAGCTGGCAGAGTGCGTCGCGGCACCGACAACGCTTGGAATTCTATCGGCAAGCCAAATTAATGGAAAAAGAGGACCCAGTCCCAGATGAGGTTCTCTATAAATTCGAAAAGTTAATTGATGAGGCTCTCGAATCTCAAAAGCAGTTGTCGGCCTTTGAGCATCGCTCGGAAGAAATCCAGCGGGAGCTTGAGCGACGCCTACAGAGAGAAAACTCAATTGGGGGGCTATCTGTATGTGATCGTATTCTCGGCTTCCATGAACTCGTAACTAACGGGGAATGGGAAGAGTCCCACATCGAAGAGGTCGAGAGTCTATTGCAGGTAGCTCGGCAATGGGTAGCCAAGGAGGGGCCTCGTTGGATTGAGCGATCGGTGTGTCGCTCGCCGCAGCAAGTGGCTGACTATCGAAAGCAGATGGATAAGGCTGAGAACACCCTTAAGAAATTGGAACTACCAAACTTAGCGGCGGCTGCTGAACAGCAAAAGATCCATTCTATCTCCCACGTAGAAGACCGGTTTAAATACCAAAGCGCTTTGGCTGAAGCGAAGCAATTGGTTGACGTCACCTCCATCTCGTCTCGATCCACCATCGTGGAGTTGGACGACCTCCGTAGTAAAGCGAAGCGTTTCACTGAAGTCCTTGAGGAAGGCGGGCGGAACCAAATGGATTCGGAGCTCCAGGAACTGATCGTCCAGCTCAAAAGCCTCGAAGGAAAAGCGTCTGAGATGGTGAGTGAGCATCGAAAGTCGCTGGCCAAGCTTTACGACGCAGAGATTTATTCTCTGGATTCGGCGTACCAGCTTCGCTCCCAAGTGCAGCGGTTACGCGAAGTGTTTGCCGAACAGCGGGACCTTGATGACATAGAAGATGCTCGCCGTCAGCTAGATAAGGTCTGTAATGATTTTGAGGCGTGGACAGACCTTTCTGGTGGCCCGGAGCAGGTCGAGGCGACGTTAGGTCGCGCTATTGCTGAGAGATGTGGTGAATTAGATCAGTGGTGTGAGCAAGAGGAAGTTGAGCCGCTCTGGAGCTTCCAAGAAATCTACAAACGCTTCGCGAGTGAGCGCGTTGCGGCCGTGAAGGAGAAAGCCGCCCTCTGGGCGCGAGGCTTTATTCCCGATAATGAATCCATTCAGGCGCTCTCTCTTGAAGAAGCCCGATATAAAATGAACACCTTGGAGCAGGAGCTGCCCTCCTATCTTGGTCAGTCAGAGCTCGATATTGTCCAAGTTGCTCGAGAGTCATTATCAAATCGTATTGCTCAACTGGAACAAATCGACGCCAGAGAGGTGGCCCGCACTTGGTTCAAACAGCTTTCGGGACTCGACGATCGAGCGGACCATCTTTCTCGTCAAGAATGTGAGCAAACTTTGGAGGAACTGCGAGCAGCACCTGAAGGTTTGGTGTCACAGGAAAAAGAAACTTTGGCGGCGTTGGTTTGCCGTATCGAAGCAAGATTGGACGAGCTCGATCTAACGGATATCGTGGCCAGAATTAGGCGCTTAAAGCCCGACTCACTTCATCAGTTGGCCGATATTCTCAACGAGATTTTGGAGTGCAATCAAGGGGATTTTTGAATCTTAGAGAATTTTGAGCGTTCAGGATATTACTATCAATAGAAAATTAAGAATAAGTGGTGGGTAAGGATTTTTCATTCATATAAATTAAATGTTTGACAATTTAAGCCTTCCATTTTTTTTGTTAGTTTGATTATTTTAGCAGTTATAAACATTTTAAGCAGAAGAGGTCTTAATGAATCTTTCCGATATTTTTGAAGATGCCGATAAAAAGAATTTGGTTTTGCCAGAGTTTCAGAGAGAGTTTAAGTGGAGTGTTGACAAGCAGGCAAACTTATTAGCTTCCGTGTCGCTTGCTTTTCCAGTGGGAAGTATTCTCGTTCTAAAGGGAAAGACAAGCGACTATGCATATCGGCATTTGGGAATAGTCGATCAGGGAATTGATAAAGAAAACTCTTCATGCACTTTTCTTTTGGATGGACAGCAACGACTTACAACACTTTATTTTACTTTTACGGATCAGTTTGATAGTTCTGGATTTACCAGCGTAGAAGAATTTGATGAATACTTATCTAATATATATAGAAAGCTAAAAAAGAGATGGTTCTTGAGGCTTCCAGACTTCAGTGAGGAAGCTATCAATATGCCTGAAGATCTGTTTGGTTATGAAGATTTAGAGCTCGATGAAGAACGACTTAATAATCTAGAGCCCGACGATATATTTGGTTGCTTCCAATCATATTCGTTTAATGAAAATAATAAGCAGGTCACCTCCTGGTGGTCACCATACTTTCAATTTAGATCGAAAGAACCTGATGCTACTCCCTATGCAACCGCTTTCCGAAGAGGCTGCGTGTCAAATAAATTGATTCCACTGTTTTACAGTGATAACAAGCGTCCGGGATTGTGGAGGCCTCTAATACAAGCCCTTGCCCATGAGCGAGCCCACCAACTTTTAGAAGCTAATCTAAGCGACATAGCAGGGATTAGATTTGCATTAAGAGATTATGATGACGATGAGCGCTTAAACTCAATATCATCTGTAGAAGATGCTGAAGAAAACTATCAAATTATATTAGAGATGTGGAGAAATAAAGCCAATGTTTGGGCTGAAAGTGTTTCTACATATATAAAGGATATTGCATCAAAGTACGAGGTTACAGCTATTGAAACGACTGATGTTACTCGTGCGATTCCGATTTTTAAGCATCTCAATGAAGGTGGGATCCGTTTAAGTGACTATGATCTACTTGTTGCGAGGGCAGCAAAAAAAATAGATGCAAGTGAGGACAATTATTCATTGGGGAATAAGATCAAAGAGGTAATTGGATCTTCTATTTCTCTTAGCCAGGCGTTGCTTCGCCACGTACCGGAGTCTTCAAAACCCCAATTATTTTGGCCTTTGAATTTTGAAATAGCAGATGACTCCATTCCTAATAGTGCATTTCAATCCCTTATTCTTAGCACGCTATCTCTGAGGTCATATGTAAAGTATGGCGGTTTAGTGGATGATAATAACGAATTTAATATTAATGTCGGCTTGACGAAGTCAAAAAAGATTCTGAGTCTTAAAACCGAGAGTATCAGAGATAATATTGAGTCGGTAGTTAAGGGGTTGTGCAGAAGCTTTGCTTTTATTAATATAAGATGCGGGGTTAGGTCGCTGTCAGATATTCATTATCGATTAATGATTATCCCTATCGCATATGTCTTCATTGATGATATGTTGTGGGAGGATCCGACGGTTCACGATAAGATAGAATATTGGTATTGGGCATCCCTCTTTTCCGGAAATTATATTTTTAATCAAAACAAGAAAAGTATTGATGACGTTGTCAATCTTTATCGTTGGTGTGTGAAAGATATTACCAACCCATTTAAATATCGACATGACAAGGTATTGAAAGATGAGCATTTTGGGGACCGCGATCTCCTCACGCTTAATCGGACAGGGGAGTGGCCCGGAAAAGCTGTTCATGCTGCAATCTTGCAGTATACATTGAGTACACTACCTAGAGACTTTCTATTTGACGCAAATGTGCGTTTGCTTCCGTGGAAAATCGCAGGGACAGATTCATTTGATGGTAACAGAGACAGGCTTGAGGTCCACGATCATCATGTATTCCCTTTAGGGCAAGCTGCTAGTGTAGGGCAATCCTCAAGTGAGTTGAGAGCCGATAAGAGTCATCCACTCAATAGTCCGCTCAACCGAACCCTTATTTCAGCTAAAGCAAATGGAAGAATCTCCTCGTTACCGACAGAGAAATATTTGCCGAAACTGGGTGACGGTTTGGCTGAAGCCATCGTAGATTGGCACTTTTTGCCATCCATCAGGCAATACAGCGGAAGTAAAGAAATAGATTTTTATAAGAGCTTACTAGACGGTCGATTCGACAAATTGAACGTCGGAATTCGAAAGGAGCTTGCGAATTTGGTAGAAGGCCTAGATTGATCTTTGTTGAAGAAAAAGGTGCCGTTTGGCACCTTTTTCTCACTTATGGCATGCGACACAAAACTTTGGTTGACCATAAACGTCGTCTATATCAATTAACTCCGAGTCTGGTCTTAAAGGGTTTTGTTTTTTTCTTGCTTTTATTTTTAGAAGGCGTTTCTCGTAATCCTCTTTGATCTGCCGAATACGCGCAGGTTCCGTCAATTCGTCAAGCGACTCCCCTTGACTCCAGGTAAAAGGCGAGCCGTGTTCCAAAGCATCTTTTTCGTAGGCTTTGGCTTCGTCGAACGCCTCAGGATGGCGTTCTTTCAGGCGTACCCATTCGATCTTCTGTTGGTAGAAGCAGAAGGTGCAACCGCTCCGTGATCTCCATTCGTAATATTTTGGCCATCCTAACCCAGAGCTCTCCAAGATTTCAGCTACGCCTGGCTTGTCGATTCCATCGTCTTTAAATGGAAGATGGATCTTTAGACTATCTTGTTTGGCGTTATACCCTTCGCGATAGGGCTCGTCGGCCCGAATCGCGACATAGCTGTGCACTGTCATACCTTCCTCGAGGAATGGCTTAATCCATTCCTCAAAGGGCTTCAGCTTGAGCTGGCGCGTGCACCAGCGTGTCTGAGCTGACGGTAGGAAGTTGTTGTATTGTTTAAGCCAATAATCGAAGTCGCGATTTGGATTCAGCCTTAAAATTGGTTTTCCTAAGAAGCCTTCAAGCTTGCCCAGAAATTCGTAGACTTCCGGCAGCTCTTTTCCGGTATCGGTAAAGAAGTAGTCGATGTCTAGTTCTGGGTAATTTTGGCGCATATAGATCGCTAGTGCGGCGCTGTCTTTTCCGCCTGACAAGCCGAGCACGTGCTTTTCATGATGTGGCATCGGTGTCCTCCAAAAAACTCAATTGTTCGGTGTCGGTAGCTAGGCTCATGTATTCGCTGCTCAACTCAGCAAGAGCTGCCAAAATTACAGCTTTTTTATTCGAAGTATCTGACTGGACTGATTTTTTTAGTAGTGAAACCAGTTCGTCAACTTTTGGTCGGTCGCTCTCCGTAATCTGGAAATCCGCTTCCATTGGCTTGGGTTGCCCGTCCTTGGAGATGATTATTGCCATCGCGTGACGCTTGTCTTTTCGACCTTGGACTCGAGCATACGATTCGGTTCTAACAAACTTTTGTGCTAACGCTGCAGTCTCAATAAATGCTGAGTCTAGGTCCGCGTCGACCCAGTCTCTGGGCGGCTTATTTGCAGCCAGGCTCCCGACACCTTCTATTGATGCGTTGGTACCATCAAGCACCGCAATTCGGTTTGTAAATGCATCCAGCCTGAAATCTCCAGACATTTGCTTGATATTTTCGGCGCGGTCTCTAAGTTCAGTGAGGGCTTGTGGAGAATCGCTAGGAGCCTGGAGCTCTGTCAAAAGCATGCTAGACATGCGTTCCAGCATTTTTGGATAGGCGTCAACGAGCTCTTTCATTGCCTCTCGTATGGTCGTTATGACCGAATTTGCTACTTCTTCCTTTTGGATATCGGCGTTTTTCTCGTACACGCCGGGGAGGTCTGAGAAAAGCAACTGGTTGGGATCACTCGCATGCTTGAAGATTGTTCGAACCTTCATGGCGGTAGAGGAGAGCCTTTGGGTGCGTTTGGTCCAATTCGGAAGACGGTCGAAGATTGCAACTAGTCCACGAGCAACGTCGATTGGCGCTAATTCTTTTAACGGATTTTCCGTATCTAACTCACGTACAACTTCAGCCAAACCGGAAAGAAGGCTTTTCGATAGGTGACTGAGGTCCATCCATCTAACTTGGATTGATGCTGGATCTTTCGCTAAGTAATCAACATCGAGATCACTAAACAGAGGTTGAAAGATACCTTCACGATAGAAAGCGAGGTTGCTGCGTTGGGATAAGATAAAAGCAACTGCCAGAACTGGCATTAAACCTCGTTTAAGACCGATCGGTTTATCTTCCCAAATCTCGTACAGCTCGTCGATTCCAACGGATCGATCTGCATTGGACTCCAAGTGCTCCGCAGCTTTTCTCCATGCTGGGTGAAGTCGGCCAGCGTCCTGCTCCCAGTTTGGCTTGAGAAAGTCGAAGCCCTGCGCTGTGGGGCCGTAGAGTTTGGTGTGTTCAAGTAGTGATTCGAACAAGCCCCCTTCAGCAGGGTACCCAGTAATACCTAACCTTCTCTCGCCAAGGTTGTTTGCCATAGCTTTAAGGAGCGCATTTTGGGCAGCAACGGCACTGCTAGAGGGCTTTGTCCTATTGAGAAGTTCGTTTTTGATCCGCGGAGAATCCGGATAAAGTCGCTCTGCCACATCAGACACTTTGTTGTTCAGTGCTCTGATCGTCATGCGCTTAAGTTCTTGCCCATTCTCAAACCAAACGGCATTCAACATCGCCTGCTGAAGTTCTGCTTCTAGCTGGTTTTGTAGGGCAATGAGGCGGCTATTCACCTCTCGGTGGGCAACCAGGTCACCCTGAATTTCCGTGTGCTCCTCACGTACTTTCTCCAAGGCTTTTAATTCTTTAGCAAGCTCGATGATGGTCCAGGCCTGCAATGGAAACCCTACAATGACATTCAGGCCTTCCTTTACTGCTTTCTTTGAAGCTTCTTTGCAGCGTGTACGAGCCGCTTGGCTGTCCTCTCCCTCAGTGGGCAGCGCTAATAAGTAAAGGCCTATCGTCCCTTGGTGGGGGATAAATTGTGCAGCATTTGAAGTTGCCGCTGTTAGGGAGCCAAGCTGAACATCAAACCAGCGCAGTGCACCTGTCTCAAAATAATGACGTTTGGCAAGAATGGGTTGCATTCCAGCCATGCGTTGCAGCGTTTCAAAATTTACGTCGCGAACTTCCTGCAAAGCCTGTTCAATGGCTGACTCGATATCAAAGTCGCTACCGGCATAGACCGCATAAGAAGACATATGCTTTCGGTAAATGACAAAGGACCAGCGTCTGAGATCCTCCAGGGCGCTATCAACCACCTCTTTGGTGGCTTGAACCGTCGTATATAGGAGTTCCTGGCTGGGATATAGTCCGGAGCGTTCACGAAAAAGATCGAGCACTGCAATCGTTTTGAGGAGCTGAATATGAACGGGGCTGCCTCCGTTCGCTTCACAGCGGTCAAGTGCTTCAGCCGCCATTGCCCAGCGATGTCCATCAGGTGATGCAATAATGGATGGCTCTAGATTCACTCTCAGGTAATCCCACAGACGACTGGGGCTGTAGGTTTCCTCGCCATCTGACATTCTGAGAAAGTCTTGGAAGCCGTTCGGTTCTGCGGAATTAAGAAAACCGAAGAGACTCCGCTGGTTCTGCCCAAACCGCCGGCGGGAAATAGGGCCGAGCAGGGCGGCAACTACTGGGTGTAACGGCCATGTGTTCTCAAGTAGAGACGCTAGGTTTTCGCTTACTCCCGGTTTATGGGAGCGTATTGTCTCCGCAGTAACCGAGGACTGGTGACTCACAATACTAGAGTCATGGTCTGAGTGAATCGCCCGCGCAAGCAGGTCAATCTGCTCTTCTCCAGCCGTATTGACGGCGAGGTCTACGAAGCGCCCTTGAATCTTTGACCATTCATCGCGAGCATCACGAGATAGTCGGTTGGCGTATTCCTCAAAAGCCTGGTGAAGGATACCGATGACCACGAGCTTCCCGTTTGAGCGAGAGGCGATCTCGGCTAACTGCTGGAAGAGATAGAGATCAGAGCCATCGCGAGCAGCGGATTCAAGGAATTTACCCATTTCATCAATAAATAAAATGAGCCCGGCCTTTCCTGAAATGTTGTTCGCTGCATTCAGCAGTGTTTGAACGATATTCGTATCATTCCAGCCTTCGTCGGGCTCTAGGTAGGCTAACCCGTTTTGTATCAGTGCATCCCCAATAACCTTTCGGGCAGAGGCTCGTTGTCCCACGACAGGGATCGTGGTCCAGCCTTGTTTCCCAGGAGGTAGAGCGCTCCAGACTTTCTCTGCGGTATCTACACCGACGGCACGTTTAGCCTGATCTCGTTGAGTCTTACTTTTGGCTGTTAGCGCACTCAGGGCAATGACCAGGCTGGATTTACCGCTCCCGTAAGGGCCTGTCCAGGTGAATGCCGCCTGGCCACTTTCGGTGATATGGTTGGCCATGGTTGAGAGCACGGCAGCTGAGGATTCAGGGCAAATGAAACCGGTTAGAGCATCTGGGTTTTGTAAATCGGTGTCGATCCGGATGGAGCGCTGAAAACGCCTCTCAACGTAAACACTGTCTGATAGCGGCATTAGGCAACCTTTCCTTCGTATTCGCCTTGGTAGTCGATGTCGATTAATTGAAGAGCTTCGTGGTCGGCTATTTGTTCAGATCTTACTAGCTGTTTTAGGCCGGCTGTTTCAGACCATTTCAGCTGACCATTCGTCGACATTTCTATGCGTGTTAATCGGTCAGTGAGCTCGTCCTCGCTTAGTTGAAAGACCTTTCCTGGTGATCCAGGCTGATGGGCCAGGGCTTCCAGTGAAATAGTGTTCGCTGAGGAATAATCGTTCCAGAAGTTACATACAGCGTATGCAAAAACTCCGTCACCTAGTGTCGCTTTAGGGCCTCGGACAACTCTAAACCCGTCCTTTTTTCCGATTGCTTTAAGAAGGCCTAGCTCAGTGAGGGGGGATTCCATGGTATCTTCATGCGTCTGCTTTCCGGTTGCAGGTTTAGCTGCGTAGGTTCGAACAAAACACTCAACATCCCGTTTAATGGTAGATTTCGACATTCTGGACCAACCCTGTTCCGTGCCTAGCTTGTCCAGTGCTTGGACGATGTTGTCGCGTTCAAAGCTATCCGTAGGGAAGTGACTAAATACCCAAAACCAAGTGGTTAATTTTTTGTTGGAGGCGAGCTTCCAGTGAAGTAACCAAGGGGTAGAGGGGTACTCCATGAATGGATCTAACCCATTGTCATCGAATATTTTTTTTCCGATTTCGCTTACTTCAGCCTGATTGCCCTTATTCCCGGGCTTGATGACGTCGCATTGTGTCGCCCAATGACGAATGGATGCGACCATATTTTTGCCGACGCCGAACCGAGCAATTGCACCTTCATCATTAAAGACGGAGTGGTCATTGTTGCTCGCTTGGGATTCCTTAACCGCATCGTATGCCTTCTTTAGCCAACCGTAGCGCATTGGGAAGGTTTCGTGGCCGGAAAACTGTGGTTGATACCCTGATTTAAAAAGCGGACTGTTAAACATTTTTTCCCCTGGATCATCGCTCCAGTATCGACAATAATGTTTGGAGGGCGTAAGGTCAATGGAATATTAGACTGGAGATAGGTTCCAGTTGAATTCTTGCTCAGCGAGGATGAAATGCGCGTTTCTGATTCGATTTATCTTGATTATCAAGCATCTACGCCTGCTGACACCCGAGTGGTCGAGGCAATGCTGCCGTATTTTACTGATTCCTTTGGAAATCCACACTCGTCAAACCACATTTTAGGGTGGAAGTCGGCAGATTCGATTGAGTCTGCCCGTTATGAAGTGGCTTCTTTGGTCGGCGCACTTCCCGAAGAAATCGTCTTCACCTCCGGCGCAACCGAAGCGAACAATCATGCAATTTTCGGCGTGCTTGCGGGTAACCAAACCGATCGCAAGACGATCTTGATTAGCGCGATTGAGCATAAGTGCGTTAAAGAGGCCGCGTATTTTTTTGCCCGCCAGTTCGGGCACAGGATCATGGAGGTCCCTGTGCTTGAGTCGGGTCTAGTAGACCGAGCTGCATTTCTTTCTTTGCTGACGGATGATGTTGTGTTGGTCAGCGTCATGGCGGTTAATAATGAGATTGGGACAATTCAGGATGTCGCATGGTTAGCCGAGCACGCTAAGCGTGTGGGGGCTATTTTTCACTGCGACGCGGCCCAGGCCCCAGAGGCCATTGATTTGGACGTAGTAGAGCTTGGAATAGACTTGCTGAGCTTGTCTGCTCATAAACTCTATGGTCCGAAAGGAGTGGGCGCGCTTTATATAGAGTCTTCATTGCAGAATGATTTTCTGCCACTTGTTCATGGGGGCGGGCAACAGAGCGGTTTACGCTCTGGAACTCTTCCAACCCCTTTATGCGTTGGTTTTGGTGTCGCCGCTTCGATCATTAGGAAAGAGGGGATTCAAAACAGGGAAAGGCTCCAAGAGTTGTCATTTGGTCTATTGGAGAATCTTCGTCGGGCGAATGTGATATTTTCAATCAATGGTGATGCTATTAACCGCCATCCTGGCAACCTGAACCTCGAATTCCCGGGCATTGAAGCCGAATCCCTGATTAATATGCTTCAGCCATCAATTTGTGCTTCCACTGGTTCTGCTTGTAACAGTGGAATTATTCAGTCGTCGTACGTTTTGCGATCAATCGGTTTGTCAGAGGAGCGCGCTTCAGCTTCGATTCGTTTTAGCGTCGGGCGATTTTCAGATGAGGAACAGCTCGTAGAAGCAGCGAATAAAATTGCAATCGCAATATCTAGTATTTCTCCCTAGGAGTCTGCGCGGCAGAAGTATTTTGAGCAAGTGACCCCGCCGCGTCGAATCACAGTTCGGCCCGAGAACGTATCCACAATATCCAGCCGAATAGAGTCTCGATTCTCTCTATTCAGTCA
>MDTA01087045.1_pt1 | contig 33370 bp, 39 predicted proteins | sample 811151 | NCBI WGS metagenome assembly MDTA01 (sample SAMN05326648, study PRJNA326480) | marine metagenome | isolation source: seawater | place: Indian Ocean: South | collected 2010
AGAAAAGTTGAGAAAAGCTGAAAAGAAAAGACAAAAAAAAGAAATAGAAAAAGCCAAAAAGGAAGAGGAAAAAAGATTAAAAAAAATTCAGAAAGAGAAAAGAGCTGAAGAAAAGAGAAAAAAGAAAGAAGCTGAAGAAGCAAAAAAATTAAAAGAAAAAAAACAAAAAGATTTAAAAATTTCCAGAGAAGCTGAAAAGGAAAGACAAAGAAATGAAATTGCAGAAGCAAGAAAACTATTAGATTTAAAGAAGAAACAAGAAATCCAAAGGAAACTTACAATTGAAGAAGCTAAACAAATAGAAAAAAAGAAAAAAATAGCAGAAGAATTAAAGAAAAAGGAATCTGAAAAACTTAGGAAAAGAGAACAAGAAAAACAAAAGTTAGCAGAACAAGAGAAAATAAAATCAGAAAGGCTAAGAAGAAAAGAGATTGAAAAAAAGTTAGAGGCTGAAAGGAAAATAAGAGAAAAACAAAGGCTTGTAGAAGAAAGAAGACTAAGGGAAAAACAAAAACAAAGAAAAAAAGAACTAGATAAGTTACAAAAACTTAAAAAGCTTGCTGAAAGAAAGAAATTAAAAGAAGATCTTGAAAAACAAAAAGATTTAGAAAGAAAATTCCAAGAAGAACAAAGAATTAAAGCCAAAAAAGATTTAGCGCTTCAAAGAAAAGAAAGAGAAAGATTATTAAAACAAAAAAAAGAACTTGATAAGCAAAAAAAAAGAGAAGAAATAGCTATACAAGAAAATCAAATAGCAATAACTGATCCAAAAAATAAAGAGAAACTCGATAAAAAAAAAGCGAAGATTGCATCAAGAAAAAAAAATCAAGAAGAACATTATAATAGAATTTTAAAAGCGAAACAAAAAGAGTTGGAAATATCAGAAAATCCAGACGATTTTACACAAATTACAGTTATTAACAAATCTGATATTATTAAAAATACTAAAAATAAAAATAATCAAGAAAATGAGATCGTATTAGACAACATTGAGAATAAATTCCTCAAAAAAGAATTAATTAGAAAAAGGGAAGAAGAAATTAAAAAAAGAAAGTTTTCCTATTTTAATAAAAAAGATATGAGAGAAGATAAAGTCATAGATAAAACTAAACAATTTTTTGATGAAACCTCGGTAAAAAAAACTTTTAGTAAAAAAACTAATGGCAAGACAGAAAAAAACCTTGAAAATAAAAAGAAACTCGAAAAAAAGACTTCTCAGAGCCTACTAAAAAAAAATAATCAAAAAGATAAAAATGAAATGCTTGCTGCTATCATTAAAAAGCCAAGTTCCATTGTTGAATTAAAAGAACAAGAAATTAGATCGAAAAGAGAAATATTAAATTTTGAGCAAGACAAAAAAGAATTGGGTATAAAACAAAAGAAGAAACTCCAAGAATTTGCTTCAATAATAAAAGATAAGCCGGTAAGGATTGTTATTAAAACTTTTGTTTCAAGAAAAGAAGATGAATTCAATAAGTATAAACAAATTTCTAAATCAAGATCTCTTTACATCAGAGCCTTTTTAATTAATCAAGGTATTTCTCATAATAGAATTAAAATTGAAACAAATGAAGAAAATGTAACAAAAAACTGGAAGAATGAGGTAATATTAAATTTTATTGGTGTATAAATGAAAATAATAGGTAAATATCTTTTTAGAATTCTCCTCTTTTTGTCTTTAATTTCAACGCTATTATTTTTTCATTTTGATAACCTGAAAACTTTCTTTTTAACAAACCAGACACTTAATTCAATAATCTTGACTGTCATAACAATTGGCATAATTTACATTCTAAAACAACTCTTAAACCTAAAAGACGAATTATTTTGGTTAAATAATGTATTCAAATCATCTGGTGGTAGTAAACTTAGTATAAAGTCACCTAGAGTATTAAAATATTTAGATAACTATCTAAAAGAATATTCAGGAAAATTTATTTTCACTCAATCATCTATGAAAACAGTTATGGAAAGTTTGGAAGGAAGGCTCATAGAAAGCAGAGAGATATCAAGATATATGATTGGACTTTCAATATTTCTTGGCTTATTAGGTACTTTTTGGGGCTTACTTGAAACTATTAATTCTGTAAGTATTACAGTGAGTAGTTTAGATTTTTCAGAAAATACCCAGAAACTTTTTGCAGTTTTGAAAGACGGACTAGAAAAACCACTCAGCGGTATGGGAACAGCATTTAGTTCATCCCTTTTTGGTCTAGGAGGTTCTTTGATTTTAGGTTTTTTAGATTTGCAGTGCAACCAAGCGCAAAATAGGTTTTACAATGAAATTGAAGAGAAATTATCAGAGAGAACAAAATTCTCTTTAATGAATATGGACGAAAGTGATAAAAAGAATCTTGCACCTGCTTATATTGAATCACTAATTGAAGTTACAACAGAAAATCTCAAGAAATCTACAGCTGTAATCGAAAAACAAAATGTTCATCAAGAATCAATATCAAAGTCAATTCATGAAATTAATAAGATTATCTCAGATAATACAAACCTTAATAAAGACATTAAAGAAGAAATAAAAGTTTTATCTAAAACAATAGCAAATATTAGCAAAAGATAGTGAGAGCAAACCGAAAAAATATATATGAAATAAATATTTGGCCAGGTTTTGTAGATATACTTGGTACTTTACTTATAGTTACAATTTTCACGGTACTTATTTCAACAGTCACTCAAATTTTCTTTAATGATCAGCTAGAAATTAAAAGGGGTGAGATATCATCTCTAGATGATGAAATAAAAAAATTATTATCTCAGATTGAAATTAATGAGGTACAAAATAAAAATCTCAAAAAAAAGAATCAGAATCTTTCAGAAACTTTAATTCAAGAGAAAAAAAAGAGTAAAATAATTAACAAAGAAAAGGAAGAAATAGAACAATTAAAGAAAAAGTCTGATTATTTATTAAAAATGAAAACGCGTGAACTTAGCCAAGTTGTTAATGAAAAAAGCGACTTACTTGATAATCTAAAATCAAAAAATTCAGAAGTAAAAAAGCTTAATAAAATTGGAGAGGAAAATTCATTAGAAATATTTGAATTAAAAAGAAATATAGATAAATTAAATAAACGTTTAAGTGAATTGTCAAAATTACTGATTGATGCTGAAGAAAAAGATAAATTAAACAAAGTAAAAATAAAGAATTTAGGTCAAAAATTAAATCAAGCCCTGGCAGGAAAAGTTGCGGAACTAAGTAAATATCAATCTGTTTTTTTTAAAAAAATAAAACAAGCATTAGGAGAAAGAGATGACGTCATTGTATCGGGAGATAGATTTATTTTCCCCTCTGAAGTTTTCTTTGAATCAGGGTCAGACATAATTCAATTAGAAGGTCTTGAAAAATTAAGAGAAATTGCAAATAGTTTAATTGAAATCTCTGCAAAGATTCCACAAAATATTGATTGGATTCTAAGAGTAGATGGTCATACAGATAAAATTCCAATTAAAAATGAACAATTTGATTCAAATTGGCATCTCTCTAGTTCAAGAGCAATTAATATTGTAAAATTTTTTATAAAAAATGGAATCCAGCCACATAGATTAGTTGCTGCTGGGTTTGGAGAAAACTATCCAATTGATAAAGGAAATACTGACGAATCATTTAAAAAAAACAGAAGAATTGAAATAAAACTAACTACGCGTTGATTTCAAAATACCCATTCTAATTAATATTTTTTTTTCAATTTCCCAAAAATATCTAAATTGGCCAAACATAGTGCCTACAAGAATAAGTAGGATCTGATAAATAGGGAAAATTATGATTAACCTCATTATCCAAAAAAAGTCATTTTGAATTAGATTCTCTCCAAAAAATTTTACTAAAACAAATTTTCCCAGGATAACAGATAATGAGCCTGTTATCCCAAAAACAGTAAAGATTATAATCAACTGAAAAAGATTTTTAGCTTTAAAAATTTTAATAATTTTATCTAACACAGATTTCCACTTAATTCTTGTTTTAATAATTCAAGTAATTTTATTTTGTGGTCTCTAGTGCTCACCCAAACCAATGGATTTGAAGATGATCTTTCAAAATGATGAGCCCCACTAATAGGGGATGACAACCAAATTTGAGAGGTTGGAGAATGAATACTTAAAATGAAAACCTTCCCATTTGATAAGGAATCTATTCTGAGGTTTTCTTCCTCATAATCCACTTCAAAACCTTCAAATTTAGATTCAACTAAATTAAAAATATTATCCAAAGTGAGTTCAGCTTGCTCTTTAAAATCTTTCATTATAAAAAAGTTAGTTATTGCAAATTAAATTTAATAGTTATATAAAATCAGTCAAGAATAATGAAAAAAGATATCCATCCAAAATACCATAAAATTACTGTTCAGTTGACTGATGGCTCAACTTTTGAAACACGATCAACTTATGGTAAAGAAAGTGAAACTCTTAAATTAGATATTGATCCGGTTTCTCATCCAGCGTGGACTGGAGAGGGTTCTAAAATGTTAGACTCAGACGGACAAGTGGCAAAATTTAAAAAAAGATTTCAAAACTTAAATTTTAAAAAATAGTAATCAATCAAAATGAAAGCAATTTATTTTGACCAACCAGGACCTCCTGAAGTCATGAAGTTAGTTGATTGTGAGATTCCAAAAATCAAAGACGAACAAATCTTAATAAAAGTTAAGTTTTCAGGAGTTAATAGACCAGATATAATTCAAAGAGAAGGAAATTATCCTGCCCCTCCAGGACATTCTAAAATATTAGGCCTAGAAGTTTCTGGTGTAGTTTCAAAAATTGGGTCAAAAGTAAAAAAATTCAATAAAGGAGACGAAGTAGCTGCACTTGTGAATGGTGGAGGATATGCAGAATATTGTGTTGCAGATCAAGAAACAGTTTTTAAATTACCCAATAATATTTCATTAAAGGAAGCAGCTACTATTCCCGAATGCTTCTTTACTGTTTGGTCCAATCTAATTATGAGAGGAAAACTTAAAAAAAATCAAAGTGTTTTGGTTCATGGTGGTACTAGTGGGATTGGGATCGCAGCTATTCAAATACTCAAACTTTTTGATTGTGAAATTTTTACAACTGTTGGTAGTCAAGAAAAAAAAAGTTTTTGTAAAAAAATTGGTGTTCAAAATATTTTTAATTATAAAGAGAAAGATTTTTCAGAAGAAATAAAAAAGTTAAAACCAATGGGGTTAAATATGATTTTAGATTTTATAGGTGGGGAATATATAAAAAAAAATATTAATCTTTTAAGTCAAGAAGGTAAATTAATAAATATTGGCTTTCAGAATGGATCTACTGTAAATTTAAATTTAATGAAAATCATGCTTAAAAGACTAATTTTGACAGGCTCAACTCTTAGAATAAGAAGCGCAAAGTTTAAAGGTGAAGTTCTAAATGAGTTAAGAAAATTTGTTTTTCCACACTTTGAAAACAGAATAATAAAATGTTATATTGATTCAGTTTATAAGTTAGATAGTGTGGTACAATCTCACAAAAGGATGCAAGAAGGAAATCACATAGGTAAGATTGTCTTAGAACTTTGAGGATTATTATATGAGAAAACCATTAATGCCAAAAGCAACAGCTAGCTGGTTAATAGAAAATACAACTTTGTCATTTAAGCAAATTTCAGAATTTGTTGGGATTCATTCCTTAGAAATTCAGGCTATTGCAGATGGAGAGGTTTCAAGCGGAATACTCCCTAGAAATCCTTTAGAAAATGGAGAATTAACTAAAGAAGAAATTCTAAAATGCGAGAAAGATCATGACCGAAGTCTAAGTATTAAAAATTCGGAGGTCCCAATACCTAATTCAAAAACTAAAGGATCACGATATACACCTCTTTCTAAAAGAGCGGAAAAGCCGAATGGAATTTATTGGTTTATAAGAAATATACCTGAAATGCCTGACTCTAAAATTTGCAAACTGATAGGAACTACAAAAAAAACTGTCCAATCTATAAGAGAAAGAACATATTGGAATATGCAAAATGTTAGAGCTCAAAATCCTTTCGAACTCGGGTTGTGTAATAAAGAAGAGATTGAAAAAGTTATAGATAAATACAGAAAAGACAACTAATGGTTTTTTAACTTTTTTATTTCATCTTTAATTTTAAGCTTCTTTTTCTTTAAATCACTAATTTCCAAATCATCAGAACTTAAATATTTTATTTTTTTTTGTATAAGTGCATCGAAAAATTCATGTTTAGAAATTAAAGATTTAATTTTTTTTTCTTTAGTGAAAATTCTTTCCATTTTTTTATGGTAATATGTTTTTTTATTTAAAGCTATTAAATTTTTTAAAATGAAAAATAAAAAACTAATTTCGATTGTAATGGGTAGCCAATCTGATTGGAAAATTCTATCCTCAAGTGAAAAAATATTAAATGACTTTAAAATTCCATTTGAAAAAAAAATAATTTCAGCTCATAGAACACCTAAAAGATTATACGAATTTGCAAAAAACTTAAAAACTAGAGAAATTGAAGTTGTAATTGCTGGAGCTGGGGGTGCTGCTCACTTACCAGGAATGGTAGCAGCTCTTACTACTGTACCAGTTCTTGGTGTTCCAATAGAAACCAAAAGTCTTAAAGGGTTAGATAGTCTTCTCTCAATTGTTCAAATGCCCGCAGGCATTCCAGTCGCTACTCTAGCGATAGGTAAGCCCGGCGCCATAAATGCTGCATTATCAGCAATCTCTATATTATCAAATAAATATCCATTAATTAAAAAAAAATTGGATAGTTTTAGGAAAGATCAAACAAAATCAATTAAGAAAATTCCAGTTAATGAATAAAAATGTTTTAGGAATAATTGGGGGGGGACAATTGGGAATGTTCATTTGCATTGCAGCAAGAAAAATTGGCGTTAAGACAGTCATTTACTCTAGTGATAGAAATTTTAGTGCTAAAAGATTTTGTGATAATTATTTTATTGGGGATATAAATGATAGTAGAAAAATAAGAAAGTTTATTGATAGTGCAGACTTTTTTACTATTGAAACTGAAAATATTCCAAAAGAATTTTTAAGAAAATTTAAAGAAAAAAAGCTTTACCCTTCCAGTAAAATAGTCGAAATAGCTCAAAATAGACTTAGGGAAAAAAAATTTTTGAATAACATTAAAGGAATTAAAACTGCCCCTTACTATGAAATTAATAATTTCAAAGATTTAGAGCTTCGCTCAAAAGAATTTGAATATAATTGTATCCTAAAAACACAGGAATTCGGCTATGATGGAAAAGGACAGTATAAAATTAAGAATTCAAATTTAAATGAATTCAAATCTTTAAATCTTAAAAAATTTATTTTGGAGAAAAAAATTGATTTCCAACTTGAAATCTCGGTTATTGTTGTAAGTAACATCAAAAAAACAATTTTTTATCCTCCAGTAGAAAATCTTCATAAAAATTCGATACTTAGAAAAACAACTTTTCCAGCAAAAATAAGTGAGAAAATTTCCGACAAGGCAATCAAAATGGCTTTGCAAATCACAAAAGAAATAAAATTAGAAGGAGTTCTTGCAATTGAAATGTTTATAACTAGAAATCAAAAAATCTTAATTAATGAATTGGCACCCAGACCTCATAACTCTGGACACTGGACTATGGATTCAACAAACTATAGTCAATTTGATAATTTAGTTAACATGATAATGAAAAAGGAATTAAGAAAGCCCAGTTCTTTTAAAAAATGTAAAATGATAAATATTATTGGAAATGACTATTTGAAATTTAATGAAATCAAAAAAAAATATATTTCATATGATTACTTCAAAAAAATTATCAGACCTAATCGAAAAATGGGGCATTACATTGATTTTGGATAAAGAGTATCTTGAATTTTATTTTTTATTCGACCAAACCTTAAAACTGAATCAATTTGTTTATCAACAAATTTTTTTGTGTCAGAGTAATCCTTAGAAGCATTTTTTAGATTATAAATAAATGATAGTGAATATATATTCATTAAAATAAATCTTTTGCTATAAAAATTAAAGTCTGTAGATTTGTCTCCAGACATAAACCACATTTCATCACTGATGTTAAATAACATTTTATTTAACTTTAGAAATGATTTTTGTTTTAAAATTAATTTAATAACTTTTTGTTTATTAAAATAAGTATCAATGATCTTTATTCTATGAATAATTAAAAACCTGATCTTTTCATTTATCCTAAATTTACTGAAGTTTTTCGGCACATCTTTTTTCATCTTTTCATTTATAAAATTATTCAATTCAAAGATCAGCGAATCAACACCATTCTTAAAGAGTTCATAAAAAAAAATCTCCTTAGATTTAGACTTGATTTTTAAATTATTTAATGCCTTTTCCAAACATTCATCAAAATCTGAATTTTTTTCTAGATTATCAATTAAATAATTAAACAGCTTTGCTTTTTCGGTTGTGTTATTCATAATTTTTAAAAAGTTATTTACATTATCTTATTTTTATATAAAAGTAATGCACTATTAAAGGAGAAATAAAATTATTAGAGTAAGTGTTAGAGATAATAATCTAGAAAAAGCCATGCGCGCAATGAAGAAAAAACTTCAAAGAGAAGGCATTTTTAAAGAAATGAAGCAAAGAAGAGCATACGAAAAGCCATCTGAAAAGAAAGCCAGGCTCTTAAACGAATGTACGCGTCGTTATAAAAAAATGCTTAGAAAAAAAATAGAAATACAAGGTTATTAAATCAAACCAGATTAATCCAAACTTTTTACAATATCCTCAACCATTTTTTTTGCATCAGAAAATAACATCATTGTGTTATCCCTAAAAAATAGCTCATTATCAACACCAGCATATCCTGAAGCCATAGACCTTTTCACAAACAGTACAGTTCCTGAATTTTCAACGTCAAGAATTGGCATTCCATATATTGGGCTTGATTTGTCCGTTTTAGCAGCAGGGTTGGTTATGTCGTTTGCTCCAATAACAAATGCAGCATCAGTATTTGAAAATTCACTATTTATTTCATCAAGTTCAAAGACTTCATCATAAGGAACATTTGCTTCAGCTAACAGAACATTCATGTGCCCAGGCATTCTTCCAGCAACTGGATGTATAGCATATTTAATTGTTACCCCATTCTTCTTTAAAATAGCACACATTTCTCTAAGAGCGTGTTGAGCTTGAGCCACAGCCATTCCATAACCAGGAACAATTATAACACTGCTTGCATTGGACATTATAAAAGCAGCATCTTCTGGACTACCTGTCTTTACAGTTTTATTTTTATCCTTGTTAACAGCTGTACCTTCCTCTACACCAAAACCACCAAGAATAACACTTATAAAAGATCTATTCATACCCTTACACATTATATAACTGAGTATTGCTCCAGATGCTCCAACTAATGAACCTACAATAATTAAAAGATGGTTAGATAAAGTAAATCCAATTCCAGCTGCTGCCCAGCCCGAGTAAGAATTTAACATAGAAACTACAACTGGCATGTCAGCTCCCCCTATTGGGATTATTAAAAGAATACCTAGTAGTAGGGAAAGTCCAACTATATACAAAAAAAGCTCTTTTGAAGATGTTAAGGTAAACATTACAGTAAGAAAAATGAGTGAAATAAAAATTATTAAATTTAAAAAATGTTGCCCTAAGAAAATAGTAGGCGCACCACTAACTAATCCTTGTAACTTTAAAAAAGCAATTATAGAACCCGTAAAGGTAATCGCACCAATTGCAACCCCAATTGACATTTCAACCAGACTAGAAGCATATATATCTCCTTGCTGATTAACAATACCGTAGCTCTCGGGTGAATAAAATGCACTTGTAGCAACAAAAACAGCAGCTAAACCAACCAAAGAATGAAAAGCTGCAACAAGCTGAGGTAAAGCGGTCATTTCGATTTTTAAGGCAATGTATGAACCGATTGCTCCTCCGATGATTATGCCTAGAATAATAAGCTCGTAGGAAAGAACGTTTGGATTAAATAGAGTAGTAAGAATTGCAATTAACATTCCTACTATTCCCATTACATTTCCATTTCTAGCTGACTCAGGGTGCGACAATCCTTTTAAAGCTAAAATGAAAAAGATTGCGGAAATTAAATAAAAAATTGCGGTCAAATTTTCAGTCATTTGTCCTTCTTTTTCTCTTTTTTCTTAAACATTGACAACATTCTATGAGAAACCAAGAATCCTCCAAAAATATTAACCGAAGCTAGAATAATCGCTATAAACCCCATTATAGAGGAAAAGTTCAACTCTGCTGGACCAGCAGCAATCAGAGCACCTACAATTATTACACTAGAAATAGCATTAGTAACGGCCATTAGAGGTGAATGTAATGCAGAGGTTACGCCCCATATTACGTAGTACCCAATTATACATGCTAAGATAAAAATCATTAATAAATTAATTATCGGATCAATATTTTCCATACACTTATTCCTTATTTGTAATAAAGTTATTAATAATGCAAGTTTCTTTTACAACTTCATCTTCCCAATTAAACTTATTAAATTTACCTGAATCGCAGGAATTCATAAGAAAGTTAATAACATTTTTTGAATACAATCTAGAGGAGTCTTGGGCAACTGTTGATGCAAGATTTTTGGGTCCAATTATTTTTTTTGATTTAAATTCAATAGTTTCTCCGTGTTTTGTTAATTCGCAATTTCCTCCAAATTCAGAAGCTAAATCAACTACAATACTCCCTACTTTCATTGATTCTATCATTTTTTTACTAATTAACCTTGGAGCTGGTTTTCCCGGAATTAATGCTGTTGATATAACTATGTCCATTTTCTTTATGGAATCTTCAAGAAGAGATTTTTGCTTTTTTTGATATGACTTTGACATTTCTTTTGCGTAACCAGCTGCAGTTTCCCCTGAATCATCTCCTTTTACTTCAATAAATTTTGCTCCCAAACTTTCTACTTGCTCTTTAGTAGATGCTCTTACATCAAATGATGATACAACAGCACCCAGTCTTTTAGCGGTTGCTATAGCTTGAAGACCAGCAACTCCAGCTCCAATAATGAGAACTTTAGCAGGTGCAACTGTCCCTGCAGATGTCATCATAAGAGGGAAAGCCTTATTGAATTCACTAGCGGCATCTATTACAGCTTTATAGCCGGATAGGTTGCTTTGAGAAGACAAAACATCCATACTCTGAGCTCTTGATATTCTAGGCATCTTTTCTAATGCAAACACATTTATTTTAAGTTTTTTAAGTAAATTAAATTCTGTTTTGAATTTTTGCTCGTAAAGAAGTGTCAAAATATTACAGTTTTTAAGATAACGATATTCGTTAATACTTTTCAATTTCGTAGGTCTTTGTATTTTGATAATAAGGTCAGCATTTTTGTATAAATCGGAAGTATTCAATGAAATATTTGCTCCGGTCTTTTTGTAATCATCATTTGTGAAAGACGAACCAATTCCAGCATCCTTTTGAACAAAAATATTAAAACCCATCTTTTTTAAAGCAGGAACACAATCAGGAGTTATACCTACTCTTGACTCTCCGTCATAAATCTCTGTTGGGACTACTAGTTTCATAATGTTTCCTAAACTAACTTATTTTTTCTAAATCATCTATGAGATTTTTAATTAGATTCATTCCCATTTGCCAAAAATTTTTATCCTTGGGATTGAGGTTAAATTTTTTAAGCAAATCTTGATATTTTTCAGAACCACCTGATTTTAGCAAACTAATGTATTTATCATTGAAACTTTTTGGTGATTCTTCGAATTTTGTATACAAGGAATTAACCAAACAGTCTCCAAATGCATATGCATACACGTAAAATGGAGAATGAATGAAATGTGGAATATATGCCCAAAAATATTTATAGTCATTAGTAAGATTCACGTATTTACCTAAACTTTCTTTTTGCGTGCTCATCCAAAGATCTGAAATATCATCATCAGACAATTCATGCTTCGTTCTCATCTCGTGAACTTTTCTTTCAAATATAAAAAAAGATATCTGTCTAAAAACTGTATTTAGCATGTCTTCAATCTTACATCTGAGTAGGTATATTCTTTGATTTTTATTTTTGCATTTTCTTAATAAAGATTTAAATGTTAACATTTCACCAAAAACACTTGCCGTTTCGGCTAGAGTTAGAGGGGTATCGGCTAATAAAAGTCCTTGTTGATTAGCTAGATACTGATGAATTCCGTGTCCAAGTTCATGAGCCAAAGTCATTACATCGCGTGTCTTTCCTTGAAAATTCATTAGAATGTACGGGTGGCATGACGGAACAGTAGGGTGTGAAAAGGCACCTGAAGTTTTCCCGTTCATGGGTCTGGCATGAATCCATGGTTTATCAAAGAATGTTTTGGCTATATTTCCCACTCTATAATCAAAATCAAAGTATGATTTTAATACAATCTCTTTGGCTTCATTCCAACTTATTGAATCATTTTTTGTATTTGGATAAGGAGCATTTCTGTCCCAGAAATCCAATCTTTTTTTTTTGAAATGTTTTGCTTTATAACTGTAATAACGATGGCAAATATCAGAATAATTTGAGGTTGCAGTTTTTACTAATGAATCAATATCTTCTTTTTCAATCTGATTAGATAAATGTCTAGATGATTCGGAAAATTTGAAACCTCTTAAATTTCTATCAATATCAAGATCTTTTGAAATATTGTTCATGATAAATGTAAAATAAAAAATATTATCTTTGAGCGTTTTCCCAAAACTCATTGCTGCATCTTTTCTAATAGATTTATCATTAGAGGAAAATAAATTAATTATCTCGGTTTCTGTCAATTTTTTCTTACGGAAATCAAACTTCAATCTTGTCATAGTTTGATCAAAAAACTTAATCCAAGCAGAAGAGCTTGTTATTGATTTTTCCATTAGGAGTTTTTCGATGGTTTCTGATTGTTGAAATCTTTTAAATTTATTGAGATTTGCAACCCAACTATTATACTTTGATTTCTTTAAAACAGATATTTTATTCTTATTAAGTTTATTAATTTCAATTCCATAAAAAATCAGGTTTTTCTCAATTTCAGACAGTCTTTCATCTGTGCTTTGATAAAACTTATTCTTTTCTTTGTTTAATTGATCAGTACAGTGCGTAAGAAAGGAAAAGCTTTTGATAAAATAGATCCTTTCTTCAAGTTTTTCGTATTCTTTGATAGATTTTACGAGTTTATCATTAGTTAAAAGTTTTAACTTATTTTTATATTTTTTAAGGAAAGAATTAGTATCATTTAGCAGGCTTTTCAAATCATCAGAAATATGCTTTGATTTGAAACTAGGATAAAAATCTGCAAGATTCCATATTGGCAAATTTGACATAGAAAATAAGTAAAAGTTAATATCTATTAAATGAATAAAAAAATAAATATTACAAGTATTTTAAATAATGCAACAAATTTAACAGATATTTTTAAATATCATGCGCAAAAATATCCTGAAGAACTTTTCTTATTTAAAAAGCAAGGAATGACATGGAAAGGACAAAGTTTTAAAGAAACAAAAGAGAATATTGAAAAAATTGCTCTAACGCTTAAGGATTTGGGTGTAAAAAAGGGTAGCACTGTGTTTCTTTTATCTTCAAATAGAATTGAGTGGGTTGAGTTTGATATCGCTATAATGATGATGGGAGCAATAACAGTTCCATCATTTGTTACAAATAATTCTGATGATAATTTATATATAATTAAAGACTGCAAACCCAAAATTATAGTCTTTGAAAACGAAATAATTTTAAAAAGAAATAAAAAAATTTTATCTTTTTTTGACAATTCAAGAATTATTAGTATTGAAAAAAGTAAAAACTTTTTAGACTATGAAAATATTCGCAAAAGAAAACAGAAGAAATTTGAAATACATAAAATTCATAAGAAAGATATATCAACAATAATCTATACATCTGGAACAAGTGGAAATCCTAAGGGAGTTGTGCTCTCTCATATGGCTATTTTGCATAATTTAGAGGCAGCACTTGAACTTCTAAATGATTTTAATATTGATAAGGAGAGGTTTATATCATTTTTACCACTATCTCATTCGTATGAAAGGATGGCTGGGTTGTTTTTTCCATTATTAATTAAAGCTGAAATATATTTTTGCTCATCATTAGATAAATTATTAATGGAGATTAAAGAAATTAGGCCTACAATTTTCTCAGCTGTTCCAAGACTTTATGAAAATATTTATAAAAAAATTAAATCAAAATTAAGAAATTCAAGCAAAATTGAAAAATTTATTATGAGAAAAGTTTTCAACTATCTTGAAAATGAAAAACAAAACTTTACTACAAATATTTTAGGTAAAATTTTCTTGAGAATAGTAATTCAGAAAAAAGTCATGAGTAGTTTTGGTGGTTGCATAAAAGCATTGATTTCTGGAGGTGCTGCTTTGAGTCCTCAAATAGGAGGATTTTTCAACAAGATGGGCTTTAATCTTTTACAAGGTTATGGTCAAACTGAGGCTGCTCCTTTAATTGCATGTAACAAAAGAAAATATAATGACCCAAAAACAGTTGGTTTTCCTGTAAAAAATGTAGAGGTTAAAATATCAAGTGAAAATGAAATTTTGGTTAAGGGTAATAATGTGATGATTGGTTATTGGAGAAAAAAAAAACTTACCGAAGAAACTATAAAAAATAAATGGTTACACACTGGTGATCTTGGTTATTTTGATAATATTGGTAGAATAATAATCAATGGCAGAAAAAAAGATCTAATAGTAACATCGGGAGGAGATAACATTTCAGTTCAAAAGCTAGAAACACTTCTAACTGAACAAATAGAAATTGATCAAGCAGTAGTTTTTGGAGATAACAAACCTTTTCTTGTTGCAGTAGTAGTTTCTGACCAAAAATTTAATTCTAAGATAATTAAAAATGTTATCAATAAGATAAATAAAAAATTGAATTCTGTAGAAAAAATTAGAAAGTTCTTGCTTTTTCATAAACCTTTTAGTTATGAAGATGGTCTTCTGACACAGACTCATAAAATCAAAAGAGAAAAAGTTAATATGAAATTCTCTCAAGAAATTAACAAACTTTATTCAACATTAAAATAATTTTTGTACCAAGAAATAAATCTCGGAATACCCTCAGTTATTGTTGTTTTAGGTTTAAATAATAAATCTTTCTTACTTTCAGTTATATCAGCATATGTTTTTTTTACATCACCTGGTTGCATCGGGAGAAAATTCTTTTTTGCCTTCATTCTTAAATTTTCCTCTATAATGGAAATAAAATCAGATAAAATCTCAGGGTGACTGTTGCCGAGATTATAAATCTTATGTCTATAATTTTTTTTTAGTTTTATTGCACCTTCTATACCCTTTACTATGTCATCAATGTAAGTAAAATCCCTCTGCATTTTTCCATAATTGAAGATATCAATTTTCTTCATTTCCAATATACTCTTAGTAAAAATAAATGTAGCCATGTCTGGTCTTCCCCATGGTCCATAAACAGTAAAAAACCTCAATCCAATGCAATTAATATCAAATAAATGTGAATAGCACTCAGCTAAAAGCTCAGTTGATTTTTTTGAGGCAGCATATAGTGAAACTGGGTTATCTACTCTATGCTTGACTGAAAAGGGCATAGTTCTGTTTCCTCCATAAACAGATGATGAGCTAGCGTAAAGAAATTTTTTAACTTTATTTTTTTTTGCAAATTCAAGCATATTTATTTGGCCTAAAACATTAGAATTAATATAAGAATATGGATCTTTCAGAGAATATCTAACTCCAGCTTGAGCCGCTAAATTAACGATAATATCAATTTTTTGACCTTTAAACTTATTTATTAGATTTTTATCCTCGATATTAGTCTTAAAAAATTTAAAGTTTTTATAACTTTTCAGAATCTTTAATCTATCTTTTTTTAAGTTTACATCGTAGTAATCATTCAGATTATCAATACCAAAGATTTTGTGTTTTTTTTTAAGAAGAAGCAATGAAGTATGAAAACCAATAAAACCTGCTGCTCCAGTAACTAAAATATTCATTTATTTAATTGGAGTTTGGTATTTCTTTTTCCATTCAGAATAATCCATACCATAGATTTCAGCCCTTGCATCCTCATACTCCAATTCAACATCTATTTTTTTTGCTTCTTCTACCATCCATTTTGATAAGCAATTTCTGCAAAAGCCTGCTAAGTTCATTAAATCGATATTTTGCAGTTCAGTATTGTCCTGAAGATGCTCTACTAGTCTTTTTAATGTTGCCGCTTGAATATGAATTTTGTTTTTACTATCGATCATTAAGAATTTCCTTAAAAATATTTGAAAAAATGTCTACGTATCTTGTAATTCCTTTTTTTGAACAAATCAAATCGTTTCTTACTTCTATAGAAATATTATCAATCAGTTGAGATTTATTAAGATTATCAAGAGTATGATTAAAGAAAAATCCAGAGTATGGATAATTTCGTCCGAAATGTATTTTAAACTCTCTTAATTTTTCCTGAATTGGTAAAAGAAGATTCATGTTTTTGTTCCACAATAGACCAATTTCATAACCCCTGTTAAATTGATTAGATTTTTTTGTAAAACTATGAATAGATACTACAAAAATTTTTTTAAATAATTTTGTTTTACTACTGAGCAGTCTTAATAAATTTGAATGATAAGGTTCATAAAAATTTTTAACTCTGAAGTTTCTTTGTTTATCATCAATATTTAAATTACCTGGAATCTTTATTCCAAAAGAAATTGGTACAATCAAACCCGAGTCATTTAAATTTCTATTAGGATCTATAACCAACCTGGAAAAGTTAGATAAAAAACATGTCTGTCCAAGCTTTTCAGCCAATCTCACTGTTAATTCCTTAGCACCTATGTCAAAAGCTATATGACTTTCCATAAATTTCTTTTCAAGTCCTAGGTTTTTAAATTTTTTCGGAATAATATTTGTTGCGTGATCACAAATAAAAATAATTTGATTATTCGAATTTACAGCTTTATGAAAATCCTTAATGAAAAAAACATTTCGCATGTCATTTTAATTTTATGTTAAATAAGTCCTAAGTGTAGTATAGTTTTATTAGAGATGTTAAGAAATAGAAACACAAAAATAATAGCCACATTAGGACCAACTTCCTCGTCACCTCTAAAAATCCATTCACTTTTCCAAGCTGGTGCTGACATTTTTAGACTTAACTTTAGTCATGGAAGTCACGAGGATCATCGTAGAAGAGTCTATCATATCAGACAATATGAAAAAAGATTAGGAAGACCAATAGCCATTTTAGGTGATCTTCAAGGGCCTAAAATTAGAATAGGAAACTTTAAAAATTCTTATGTGTTATTGAAAGATAGTCAAAAATTTATTTTAGATCTTAATCCAAAATTAGGTGATGAGAAAAGAGTTTTATTACCACATCCTGAAATTTTTAGATCTGTAAAAAAAAATAATAAAATATTAATAGACGATGGAAAAATTAGTTTAAATGTAGAATCAGTGAGTTCTGATCAAATTATAACTGAAATTATAAATGGGGGTAAAATATCTAATAAAAAAGGAGTAAATATTCCAGAAACATTTATAAAAATGTCTTCTTTAACAAAAAAAGATATTAAAGATTTAGAACTTTGCCTTAATTTAAGTCTGGACTACGTCGCACTATCTTTTGTTCAGAAATCAAAAGATCTTATTGATTTGAAAAAATATACTGGTGAACAAACCGCTATAATGGCTAAATTTGAAAAACCTTTAGCCATCAGAAGAATGGAGGAAATACTATCACATTGTGATGCCGCAATGGTTGCCAGGGGAGATTTAGGGGTAGAAATGCCTCCAGAGGAAGTTCCTATTATTCAAAAAAGATTAGTTGATGCCTCAAGAAATCAGGGTAAGCCAGTTGTTGTTGCAACACAAATGCTTGATTCAATGGTGAACTCTCCTTCGCCAACAAGGGCAGAGGCATCTGATGTTGCTACAGCCGTTTTTGATGCTGTTGACTGTGTGATGCTTTCTGCTGAAACAGCGTCAGGTAAATTTCCTATAGAATCAGTTAAAATTATGGATAGAATAATTAGAGGTGTTGAAAATGATTTCTCTTACAGACAAATGTTAGATAGCAAAAAAATTAAACTTGAAAAAACCACATCAGATGCAATAAGTTCTGCTGCATCTCAAGTAGTAAATACTGTGTTTGCTAAAGCTATTTTTACTTATACAAGATCCGGAGGCACTGCAAAAAGAGCTGCTAGAGAGCGCCCTACTGTGCCGATAATTGGTTTATCTCCAGATAGATTAACAGCTCGGCAACTTTCATTGATTTGGGGAGTACATAATATACATGCACTTGAACCAAAAAGTTTTTCTGGAATGATAGAAAATGCTTGTGAACTTGCAAAAAAAGAGAGAATTGTGAAGAAGGGAGATTATGTTGTAATTACAGCTGGTGCTCCTATTGGAGTAACAGGATCAACTAATAATTTAAGAATAGCAAAGATAAGTTAGCCCTGGCGAGCTTTAAATCTGGCATCAGTTTTATTAATCACGTAAAGTCTGCCTTTTCTTTTAACAACACGGCAATCTCTATGTCTTAATTTAGCGGATTTAATTGATCTTAGAACTTTCATAAAAATAAAAATAATAAATTCTAAAAATTTGTCAATCAAAGAAAATGTATTAAGATTATTTAGTGAAAAAAATCAAATCATCCAAACCATTAGAAACAGTAAATATTTTTTGTGGAAAGATAGCTAGTTATCTAATTTTATTACTAATTATATTGATTAGTCTTTCAGTATTTTTGCGCTATTTATTTTCAGTTGGTTTTGCCTGGCTTCAGGATTTGTATATTTGGGTCCACGCATGTTTTTTAATGCTTGGTATAGCTTACACACTTAATAAAAATGCTCATGTAAGAATTGACATCTTTTACAGGAGTTTTAGTGATTTAAAAAAAAAAAATATTGATATAATTGGATCTTTTTTTTTCGGATTGCCTCTATGTTATTTTTTAATATTTGATGGATATGAATACTTTGTAAGATCTTTTTTAATAAGTGAAAATTCTAAAGAAACAGGTGGATTGCCAAATTTATTTATTCTAAAGTTTTTTATTTTTCTAATGGGTATTTTGCTACTTTTTGAATTTATAAACAAATTTCTATGTCGATTTAAAAAATGACTGACCTAATTAATCAGGAATTCTTTGCTATTTTATTATTTGTATTTTTAGCAATATTTTTATTATCTGGCTACCCGGTAGCCTTGACTTTGGCAGGAACAGCTATAATAGTTGGTCTTTTGGGATTTTTATTAGATCTTTTCCCATTGGTCCTAATAAGTGTCTTACCTAATAGAGTTTTTGGTATTCTAACAAATGAAACCCTTATTGCAGTCCCTTTATTTATTTTTATGGGAGTTATGCTTGAAAAATCAGGTATAGCAAATGAACTACTTGAAAATATGAGTAAATTATGGGGAGAAAAAAAAGGTGGGCTTGTTTACTCAATTTTAATAGTAGGTGTTCTTATGGCAGCATCAACTGGTATTGTTGGAGCAACGGTTGTAACTATGGGAATATTATCATTGCCATTAATGATAAAGTGGAAATATAATAAAAAAATCTCAACTGGAGTTATTTGTGCAAGCGGCACACTTGGACAAATTATTCCACCATCAATTGTTCTTGTTTTACTTGCGGATGTTTTTCAAGGAGCAAATGAACAAGCATCAGCAATTTCAGGAGATCTTGCTCCTGATCCAGTCAGTAGTATTGACTTATTTGCTGGTGCAATTCTCCCAGGCCTATTTTTAGTAAGCCTTTATTTTTTATGGATATATGTATGTTCGAGAATAAGTCCCGAAGTATTCCCAACAAGACAAACTAAAAGAACTGATTTTAGTTTTATAAAAATTATTAAAATTGTTATCCCTCCAATATTCCTAATCGTTTTAGTTTTAGGTTCAATTTTATTTGGAATTGCCACCCCAACTGAATCTGCATCATTAGGCGCATTAGGTTCTATAATAATCTCATTAAAAAAGAAAAATTCCAAATTCTCAACACTTCTTGAAGCAAGTGAGGAAACATTAAAAATTTCATCTATGGTGTTTTTCATTTTGATTGGAGCATCTCTTTTTTCACTAGTCTTCAGAGGGTTTGGTGGAGATCTTATAGTTGAAAAATTTATAACTGAAATTCCTGGTGGACCAGCTATTTCTTTTATAATTATTATGATTGTGATTTTTTTATTGGGTTTCTTTTTAGATTTCTTCCAAATTGTTTTTGTAATTGTACCAATTGTCGGCCCATCTTTAATTGCAATGGGATATGATCCAGTATGGCTAGCTTTAATGTTTGCAATAAATTTACAGACAAGTTTTTTAACTCCACCATTTGGTTTTGCTTTATTTTATTTAAGAGGTGTGGCTCCAAAAGAAATTAAGACTAGCGAAATATATCAAGGTGTTATTCCTTTTATTTTATTACAAATTTTTTTGCTGATAATATTATATAAATTCCCATCAATAATAACTTGGTTACCAAAACAAATTTAATTGTTTAATATCCTAGCATTTAAATAATCGGCTTCAGAATAATGTGACCAAAAAATTGCTAACTCTCTAAATGAAATTATATTATCGAAAATCTTTTTAGAAAGTTTGTCTTTCGAAGCAATTTCTGAAACAACTTCATCAGACCTTCTTTTTAATAATTTTAATACTAGATCATCATACCTTACAAAAGATACTTTATACTGATCCTTTAGTTTTTTAACAGCAAAACAATTTCTAGCAAAAAACTCTGAAGCAATATATGAGTTTGATTTCACACAACAAGCTTCAACTAATCTTTGTAAACTTTTACTTAATTTATTCCATGCTTCAAGATTTATAAATGCTTCCAAACAAGTTCCTGGTTCATGCCAACCAGGATAATAATAATAATCACAAACTTTATGAAGCCCTTTTCCTAGATCCGCTGCAGGTCCAATCCATTCTGTTCCATCAATTGTTCCTGATGTTATAGCAGGAACCACGTCTGGCCCTGGTAATAGGACGACATTTGTTCCGTAGCTCTTTAATACTTCTCCACCAAGTCCAGGCATTCTAAACTTTAACCCTTTAAAATCGTTTACATCATTTATTGATTTATTAAACCAACCCCCCATTTGATTTCCAGTATTTCCGGCAGGGAAAAACTTTAAATTCAGATTATTATAAACCTCATTAGCTAGCCTCATTCCATCACCATGATAAAACCAAGCCGACATTTCTTGTTGATTAAATCCAAATGGAATTCCAGATAAGAAGGATATTGCTGGTGATTTTCCAGTCCAATAATAAGGTGACCCAAAACCCATTTGACAAGTACCACTCTGAACAACATCAAAAGATTCAAATGCTCCAACTAGTTCATTTGCGTGAAAAAGCTTAATGTTCAATTCACCATCAGAAATTCTTGTAATTTCCTCACATAACTTTGTAAAGGCTCTTCCCAATATACCTGATTTATCAAACGCAGATACTGCGACCCATGTATGTTTTTTCTTGGAGTGAACTATATTAGGAAATAAAAGGCTTGATAGAGCAAGGGTTCCTAAAGTAGTTGATTTAATCGTATTTTTAAAAAATTTTCTTCTAGTCATAACAATTCCTTAATGGTGGGCGGAACAGGGATCGAACCTGCGACCTATTGCGTGTCGAGCAATTGCTCTCCCAGCTGAGCTATCCGCCCAAGAAATTGACTATACATTTAAAAATTAAAACCAACAAGTGAAATGGCACACTATTTGCTGTAAACAAAACATGTTTTCAATAATAAGAACAGGTTTAGATGCAGCAAACAGAGATTTAGCAGTTATTTCAAATAATATAGCTAATGCCGGGACTAATGGTTTCAAAAAAAGTGAGGCAATGTTTGAAGATCTATACCATTCTCAACATAATAATTCTACTGAGCCTGCTAGGGGAATGGGTGTAAAAACAATTAAACCCAGACAAAGTTTTGCTCAAGGATCATTACAAGCAACAAATGGAAGTCTTGATTTAGCGATTATGGGTGAAGGGTTTTTTGTGTTAGGACAACCTCTTGGACGACAGGCAACAGCAATAAATGAAAGAGCTCAATTTACAAGAGATGGATCTTTTCAGTTAGATAGGCTTGGAAATTTAGTAAATACTGATGGTTTGCCTCTATTAGGTTTAGGGCAGACACCAATAAATATTCCATTTATTAAAGAAATTATTGATGGAGATAATACTCGCCAGGTTTTACTATCTGAAATATCTGTTAATAGTGAAGGTGAAATAATAGCTACATATGGACTGGACAATGTTGAAAAAGTAGGTCAAATACAATTAGCCGATTTTGTAAATGAACATGGATTAAAGAATATTGGTAATGCTAGATTTAAAGAAACACCTGAAAGTGGAGTTCCAACCTTTGGACTTCCGAAAGAAAGAACAATAGGAAAAATTCAAGCTGGTTTCTTAGAAAAATCTAACACAGATATTACTGATGAAATTGTTTTAATGTTGAGAACACAAAGAGCTTTTAATGGCTGTTCTAAACTACTTCAATCAGAAGTCGACATAACTAAAAAACTGTCCCAGAGATAGTTACAATATTGGTATATTCCAATTTATAGATTCTATTTTAATTTTTGTATTATCTTTTATGTAAAGATCACCACTATCATTTGTCATGATACTATCGAAAATTTTAATGATAATTTTTATTTTTTTTGTTGAATTTTTTTTATATGAAAAATATTTAAGAATATTACTTAACTCAGATAAATTATAATAAACATTTACCTCCATCAGGGCTTTATCAGTGTGAATAAACAAATCATCGACTGAATTCTTAGTCTTTTTTTTTATTTGTAATTTACATCTACCTCTGGAAATATTCTCAAAACCACAATCCATTAAAATTTTAATCTCTTTACCATACCATAAATCAACATTATCAACCCTCAATGCAATATTGTTTGTTTTTGTCCAAATATTTTTTTTATTTTGGATTGATTTCATTTCTTAATTTTTCAATTATTGATTTTTTAATTTGAGAAACTCTTCCTGTACTAATCTCTAATACATCAGCTATTTCGTATACGTTTAATTCTTCCACATAATATAATTGAGCAACCATTGCTTCTCTCTGGTTTAATATATTTAAAGCCTCTCTTATCTGATTTTTAAGTTCTTTATTTTCTAAACTAGACTCTGGGTTTTCATCTTTACTTGCAAAAATTATTGAATACTCATTGTAAGCAGAATCAAGACTTTGAACAACATTTGCCTCAAATGCTTGTTTCCAGTAATTATATTCATCATCATTAATTCCCATGTAAGCAATTAATTCTCTCTCAGTTGCCTCCCTATTTAATTTATTCTCCAAATCAATTTTATATTTATCAAATTCTTGTTTTTTTTTTATTGTAGTTCTACATAAATTTGAGTTTTTTCTAAGATAATCTATAATAGATCCTCTAATTCTAAGCTTTGCATATTGAGCAAAATTTACTCCCTCTTTGGGTGTATATTTTTGGGCAGCGTGGACTAAACCTTCCATTCCTTGCTGCATTAAATCTTCTATTTCAACAATATTTTGAACTCTAGCATGGAGTTGCCAAGCAATTTTTTTTACTAAATCTATATTATCTTGAATTAAGTCATTAATTGAAGTTTGTGACTTTTCTAGGTAATAATTATTCATGAATCTAACTTTACGCTCTTTTTTTAACTTTTGAAAGAAAAGTTAGCCCTCCCCACTCATTATTTGGAGTTTCATTAATATTTTTTGCAATTTTAAGAAAAGACTGTGAAATATCCGACTTAGGTTCGCTCGACATTATAGGAATCCTATCGACTATTGATTTTCTAATTTTTCCAGAATTTTTAATACATCCAACATAATGTAAGTTAACGTCCAAAAATTGCGAAGTGATTGACTGGAATTTTTTAAATAATTCCTTTCCATGATCCTCATCGTCTACTTGGTTTACCGCTATACAATAGTTTTTAAAAGATGATTTTGAAAATAAAGCCTTAATTAAAGCATAAGAATCAACAAAGCTTGTTGGTTCACCTATTATAACAATAAGGATCCTATCACATGCCATTGAAAAAACTAGCGCGTTATCCTCAGCTCCTGCTGCGATATCTACAATAAGTCTAACATTACCCTCTTTTTTCAGATAGCTATCAATTTCATTTAAAATTGAGTACCGTTTAATATTCTCCATATTAAGTAAATTATCAGAGGCCGTGCCTCCAGAAATTAATTTTATCCCGCTCTTATTCGATATAACTATTTCTGAAATTGTTTTGCTCCCAGAAATTACGTCAGCTATTGTATATTCTGGATTAACACCAAGTAAAACGTGTGAATTTGCCATTCCCATGTCAGTATCAAGAAGAAAAACTTTATCACTTAGTTTCTTCTGTGCTATCGAGAGATTTACAGCAAAAGTAGTTTTACCAACTCCTCCCTTACCACTTGTTATTGCAATTGAATTAGACACCTTTAAAATTCTCTTTCATATATTTTGTCAAAGAATTTTCATTAGCTTCAATTATAGAATCTATCAAAACCTTTGTACCAGTTACAATACCTATTCTGGCATTATTCAAGGCAAGAGATGAAAATTCCTCTGCACCAACCCAACATTCATCTAGCTTTGTTACTGCAACCATTGGTCTTATATCTGAAACTTTTTTGGTTAAACCATTAATCATCTCAGAATTTGAACCACTAGGTACAGTCAATATAGAACAAAAATTAAATGACGGAAATGAATTTTTTATCTCTTTTATTTTTTGGATACCAAAATTCAAATCTCCAGAAAAATCAAAGATATTAATTGTATTATTTTCAACTGAATCATTAAAATTAAAAAAACTATAATCTTTTACAGGAAAACCTAAAACTCTACTATAAGATCTAAGTATATCTGAATTTCCAGTACTTGAATTATTAACGTCGATAAAATTAACAATTTTTTTCGATTTTTTATCTGATAAATAAGATGCAATTTTAGCAGCAAGTGTAGATTTTCCAGAGCCTGAATTACCAAATACGAAAATATTTTGAGAATTCACAAATCTTGAGAAATCATCTGATGCAAGTTTCTTAGATAATTCTCGAAAAAATGCCACTCTTCCTTCTTCAAGATTCTTTCCAATAAAAGAATAATTTAATTTATTAATAATCGCAGGAGAAAATTTTTCTTGTCTCAGCTTTATTGGGGTATAATATGATAATTCATCTGAGATCCCAGATTGATCAGTTATAATCATATTATTCATGTCATCCTTTAAAGAATTTAATTGTTCTTGAATTTTTTCAAGTATTTTTAAATTATCTTGATTTGGATTTACTTGTTTAGAATCTTTTTGTCCCAAATAAGAAATATTATTACTCTTTTTAATTTTTTTCTGTTTTGATGTATTAATTTCTTTCATAAAAACATTAGAGAAATTTTTATTCTCTTCTATTTGTTTTTTGTGGGTTTCTATAACATCATCATTATCAGAAGCTTCAACTTCAACCACTCCGTTATTCTTCTTTGTCGATAAAATTATTGCTTTATCTCCAAATTCATCATTAACTAAATTCATGGCTGTTTTCATATCTCTAGCTTTAAATAGTTGTGTTTTCATTTTCATTCTCCTTTTTAGTTGGGGTTGATATTTGTTCGCCAATAGTGGCAATTACTTTTACTTTCTTATTTTCTGGAAGTTCAGTGAAAGAAAGCACTACTATGTCATCGACATGTTGACGAAGAAGTATTGATAAATCTTTTCTTATTACTGGCGATGTAACCACTACAAGTGAACCACCATCAAGCGACTGTTTATCTCCAACATCGATAATAGATTTAATCATTTGTTTTGCTAATAATGGGTCAATTAATAAACCATCTGAACCGCTCTTATTAGACATTGAAATTAACATTTGTTCGAATTCAGGATTGAAAGTTATTACATCCAATGATTCATTTACACTTGAAATCTTTTGAATTAATAAGGAAGATATTGCAGGTCTTACTGCCTCCGATAATTCATCGGGACTAAGTTTTTTTTCTGATAAATTAGACAAAGCTTCAAGAATTTTTTTTAAGTCATTAATTGGAACTCTTTCAACCAATAAGTTTCTTAATATAATCGTTAAATAATGTAATGGGACTAACTTTGGTATAACTGATTGAACTAGTTGAGGGTTTGATTTAGCAAGGTTATCAAGAAGTGATTGCACATCATCTTGACTAATTAATTCACCCGCATATTTAAGTAAGATTTGATTAAGATGTGTTGCTATAACTGCTTCAGGCTCTATGATCATATAATGGTTAGCCTCAGCTTTTGCCACTAGGTGCTGTTCAATCCAGCACGCCTCTAATCCAAATGAAGGGTCTTTAACCTGAATCCCCTGCACCTTCTGTTGAGTTTCATCTCCAGGCATTGCAAGTTTTCTGTCAACATAAATCTTATCTTCGGCTACAATTGTATGACCTATTCTTATTTTGTAGGAATTTGCATCTAAGGATAAGTCATCTTTAACTCTTACATTAGGAATTATAAAACCCAAATCCTTGGAAACTTGTTTTCTTATACTAGTGATTTTGGATATTAAAGGGCCTGCAGATTTTTTATCATTTGAGTCTACTAATGATATTAAACCATACCCCAAATCTAGAGACACTGAAGCATTATCAGAAACTTCATCAATGTCAATTTTACCAATGTTTTCTTCTTCATCTTTCAAAACATCATCTTTTTCAATATCTTCTTTTCCATCGCTTTGTGATGTAAACCAAGCAATGAGCCCTGAGAAGAAAGCTCCAATTAAAAATAAAGTATTTGGCATTCCTGGAACTAATCCAAAAAGTAAGAGAACAGCAGAAACAGGCACCCAAGCTTTTGATAACCCCATTTGTTTAGATATCTGACCAGCCAAATCCCTATTATCTGAGGAAATCCTTGTAACGATAGTTGCTGTGGCCATTGCCAAAAGAAGAGAAGGAATTTGAGCTACTAGTCCATCACCAACTGTAAGAAGTATGTATGTTTCTGCAGAATCATTAAGAGTAAGATCATGCATAACAGTCCCAATTATGAGACCACCAATAATATTTATAACAAGAATAAGTATGCCAGCAATTGCATCACCTTTAACAAATTTAGCTGCACCATCCATAGCTCCATAAAATTCACCCTCTTTAGCTATTTCGTTTCTTCTTGTTTTTGCTTCCTCACTAGTGATAATTCCAGCATTTAAATCTGCATCTATAGCCATTTGTTTGCCCGGCATGGCATCTAAAGTAAATCTTGCAGCAACCTCTGACACACGTCCAGCACCCTTGGTAATTACAATCAAATTTATAATAACCAAAATCGCAAATACAAATAAACCCACTGCATAGCTTCCAGCCATTACAAATTCACCAAAAGCCTCTATTATCGAACCTGCTGAATCAGTTCCTGTGTGTCCATCCTTTAATATTACTCTTGTGGATGCTACATTCAGTCCTAATCTTAAAACAGTAGCAAAAAGTAAAACTGTTGGAAAACTTGAAAAATCCAGGGGTCTAAATGTCTGCAGAGCAACCATCAATACAAGTAAAGAAACCAATAAATTTGAGGTAAATAATATGTCTAACATCCAAGGTTGCAATGGAATTACCATCATTGCAATAAGGATCATTATTCCTATTGGAATACTAAAAGTCCTAACAATATTTAGAATACTTTCTTTTTGGAATGATTTTAGCACTAGATCCATGTCAAATCTCTTTTGTCAAAATTTTGACCGATGAAAAGCCCTAAATCCGTGTCTTTCATTATTTTATTCGCCATGTATAGGGAGATGCAAGACATATGCCATTGTTTATAAAGGCTGTAGGGGCATGTTTTATTCTTATGGCATAATTTATGCAGGTGAATACTGAAAATTTATTATGAGGATTAAATTATGAACAAATTTATATTATTTATTATAACTATCTTTTTACATTCATGTAGTGGAAACTTTATGAGTGGTCAAAATAACCCAAGATTATCCCAAGATAATTTTGATGATTACACTGAGCCAACAAATCAGCTTAATAAAACAAGAGAGCTGTTAGACGGTGGATCTATAACTTTTCCTACACTCACAGCCACAGGTTATGCGGTTGTATCAACTCAGCCTGGACAAAATGTAGAACAAAAAAGACTTATGGCTATAAGAGCGGCGAGAATGTCCGCAATGAGAGAATTAGCAGAACAAATTCATGGTCTTAAGGTTGACAGTAACACTACTGTCATTGATCTTATGGTTCAAAATGATACTTTCAGAGGCATCGTTTCTGGTGTTATAAGAGGTGCGAGAACTGTTAGAATCAATCCTACAGGAAGCGATACTTACGAAACAGTTTTAGAAATAGATCAAGATATGGTTGCATATCTTTTTAGACAAGCTCAATCATTATAGGGATCTAAAAATTGAAAAAAATTGAGTACAATTCCTACGATGTTATTTTAAAGCAGTTAGTTTATTTCTTTAGCACCCTTTTGATAATTCTTTTAGCTTCTACTTACCTTATAGCTAAAGAGATTGGTTATAAAGAGGTCGTAACTAATGGAAGAGCTGTAATAATTGGCGGTAATGAAGAACTTGCGAAAAAAAGAGCAATTGAAGATGCGTTGTATTTAGCTAGCCTTCAAGGTGGTGCAAGAGTTGATGGATTTTCAAGTATTGATAAAAGTACTAATTTAAATGAAACACTCCTTGTTAGGCCCTCATCTACAATCAAGGATTTTGTAATATTAGAAGAAAATGTTGATGCAACGCACTATAATGTAACAATTAGAGCTTATTTAGTTAATGTAAATGATTTTCTTGATTGCTCTAATAGAGATTTTGTAAATCTTAAGTATTTATCTCCTCATTATTCAATCTCAAGTAAGCTAGCCCCTTGGACTAGTAAATTACCAAATGTGATTTCCTCAGGCTTATTAAATAATCTATCAGATATCGATTACATTAATTTAAACGATTCTTCTAATTTAGCTTTCAATCCTCATAAAGTTTTAAGAAAATCAATGTCACTTGATTATAATAACATTGTTGAAAGCAAGAGCAATTCTCTTAAAAATGGCGAATTTGCAGTACATCCCATTATAAAACTTGACTATGCAAAAGGAAGAATTACAAAAATTTCAAAAGAAATTAGAGTTGACATAACTTTAGATATTTATGAAGGACCATATTTTAAATTATTAGATTCACTTAACTACAAATTTTCACTTTGGTCAGGTAATAAAACTGGATACGGACATATTGATGCATTGCTTAGAGTTTCTGAAGATAAATTAACTGATTTTGTTAGAACTAGTATATCGAAGATTCAATATAGAATATTAGACAAACTTAAATGTCAACCTTTACAAGCTGAATTAAGATTAGTTAATAATAAACTTGTTGTCCCAATTGGTTCAAATCAAGGTTTAAAAAAGGGTGCAGTAGGGTTTGTTTCTGATGGCAAAGATGTTATCATGAGTGAATGGGTAGTGCTGACTGTCAGTGATACTGCAGGAGATTCATCTGTTGTAGAGCCACTTAACCCATTAAATAAAAGCGAAGATATGACAGGAAAATTAATTAAATTTCTCAATTAGGTGAAACATGAAAATACTTATTATAGTTATATTAACAATATTTTTATCCAACAATCTTGAATCAAATGAACCCTTTGTTGTTTTGGAATATAAAGGAGCAATTGGTGCAGGACAAAAGTTAAATAAAGAAAATCTTTTTATAAAAGATCAAAATCATAGCGTTAGTCATAAAGTCCAAAGTGGTGAATCATTAAGTGGAATCCTTAATAAATATTATGGTAATAGTGGCCTCAATATGAAAATTGTAGAAGTTTCAATAATCGAAATAAATAAACATGCATTTGTAAGAAGTAACCCACATTTTTTATATGCGGGTAAAAAAATTAGAATACCTTCTGTTAATGAAATTATGAATTTAGTTAAAAATGAGAAAAATATCCATAATACTTCATCACGAAGTAGTCATATTTATTTCTATGGAAACTAAAGATTTTTTAAAAAAAGTAATGCTATGTATTGCTTTCTTATTATGTAGTAAGAGTGGAAGCACATCTACAGTTAATGGCATTGAGTTGAAAGAACTTATTGAAGTTTGGCTCCAAGACAAGGGTAAACAAGCAAATGTAACAATTCTTGAGCAACTTCAATATCCTCATTGTGATAAGTCAAAACTATTGATTAATGATATATCCGGAAACTTCAAATTGATTAAAGTAAATTGTATTGATGAAAATCCTTGGCAATTTATTGTAAGAAATAAGATCAATAAAAAGATTGTAAAAAAAGAAAAAAATAATAGAAATACGAATAAAATTATTGAGGTTATTGCTTTAAAGAATGCAAAAAATAAAGGAGAAATTGTTTTTGAGGATGATATTATAATAACAAAAAAGAAAATAGGATCAAAAAATTCGTATATTACACATAAAGAACACGTAATCGGTAAAAAGTTAACAAGAAGTATTAGACCAAATCAAGTTCTAAAATATTCAAACTTGAAAAATGATTGGCTCATTGAGAAAAATGCTTTGGTAACAATTGTTAATAACAAGTCGTTTATAACCATAAAAGAAGAGGGTTTGGCCATGGATGACGCTAACTATATGGAAAAAATTAGAGTAAAAAATATAAAAAGTGGAAAGATTATGGTGGGATATGCAAAAAACAAAAAAAAAGTTATACTAAACACTAAACAAAACTAAACCAGAGTCGTTATATATATCAAGGATTAAAAAAATGATAGATCAAATTAAAAATAAAACAGCAAATCCAGGCCTTAACAGTAATAAAAAGGTTTTGCAAAATGATGCTAAAGTAAAGGCTGAGGTACAAAAAGCTAGTAATCCTAATAAAACCAAAGTTGATTCTCATGATGGAAAGGTTTCGCAGTTCATAACTAAGGAGAAAATTAAGAGTATGGCAAAGGAACCGCCAATTGATAAAGTTGCAACTTCAAGAATTAAAGAAGCTATTAAATCTGGAAATTATCCATTAGATTTAGAAAGAGTGTCGGCCGCTCTATTCGATGCCTACAAGGAAATGAAATAAGTCCCATTTAATCAATGGAAAATCAAATTGATTCATTTCTTAAATTACTTGAAAAAGTTGAAAAAACTAAAGATGCTAAAGATTTAAATCAATTAGAGGAAGAGTTCCAAACTTTCTCGACCGAATTAAAAGCCTATATTGAAAAGAATCAAACAAAAATTGATAAAACTGAGCTTTTAGAGAAATTTCAATCGATTAAAAAAATCATTGACTCTTTAGAAAAAGAAAACAATCTCAAAAACAAAATATTCAAAGAATTTAAAGAATTTATTGATCATAGAAAATTTAAATAAAGTTGTTTTAAGATAATATAACATTAAAATAAAGTTATGAATTTCCTAAATGCTTTCATAGAAAAAGATCCAATCGGAAATACTTCTTTTTTAATTTTAATAATAACTATTTTTTTTTTTGTTGATAGCAATAGCAGCCTTTTATTTTGATTTTTTAAAAAATCAAGAAAACTCAAAAAAAATTAATATTTTAGAGAGAGCCATTAAAGACTTAATTGAAGAATTTAGGTCTCTAGAATTAAATTTGTCTGAACAAAAAAAAATTCTTAATGACTACAAATATACCCTAGACAAATTAGACCTCGAAATTTCAAGATTAGCAGATTCAAATAAGGGAGATTCCAATATTACGACTGCCATTCAAATGGCAAACCAAGGCAGAAGCTTGGAAGAAATTTCAGCCGCTACAGGACTAAGTAATGATGAAATTGAACCAATATTAAAATATCATGGAAAAGTTTGATTCACATTTTGAAAATTTTTCTATCACATGATAATCTTTTTATTGTATTCTTTAGTCTAACATCTACCCTTTGAATATTTTTAAAAATTTTTATTTCAATATCCATTGTATCATTTTTCAAAACTATTGAATCTTGATCATTCTTTAAAATTTTAATTGAATGATATATATCACCAAATTGAACATCAACTAATGAACCAACAGAGTCATTCTTTATTGAAATCTTATCCAAATTAAAGCCATTCTTTTTACATTCTATTGTTTCATATTTAAATCTTAAAAAAAGATCTTCACAGGATGTTAAAAATAATAAAAAAAGTAAAACTAGATTTGTCCTATTTTTTATAAAGGGTTTAAATTTAAAAGAAAATTGTTTAATCAGATTGAGTAAATTATAAATTTTTCTCATTATAACACAATTTTGTTATAATTTAATTCTAAGATTTTGGATTATCTTTTTCATTTTTTTCATCTTTATCCTCTGTTTCGTCAACTTTACTTTTTGTTGACTTTGATTCTATTTCTTCTTTTTCAGCCACTTCTTTGTTGACATTTCCTTCCTCTGCCTTGACCTCATCTTTTTTTTCAGATTCTTCAACTTTTTTTGATTCCTCAGGATTTTCACCCTCTTCTACTTTTACCTCTTGTTTTTTTTCAGATTCTTCTGCTTTTTGAGGTTCCTCTGATTTTTTATTTTCTTCGTTCTTAATTTCATTACCTGCATCATCATTTGGTTGAGAACTTTCACTGCTATCAACTGACTTTTCTTCAATACCTCCATCATCCGAGACTGCATCTTCGTGTTTCTCCAGAAGATTTTTTGGTTGAGATTCATCATTTTTAGTTTCGGTTTTTGCTTCAATTTTTTCTTCCCCTTTCTCTTCTTTGTCAAGAACTGCTTCACTCTTTAAAATTTTATCTTCATCTTTTTTTTCATCATTCTTGTTATTTTCTTCCACTTTTTCTATTTTTTCTTCTTTTTTTTCTTGATTTTCTTCAGACTTTTCATTTTTTTGGATTGGCGATGCACCATCAGTCACTTCTTCAACTATTTCGGCTTTTTTTGAGTCTATAAGCTTTTTACTATCATTTTCCTTTACATCTAGCACCACGCCTTTAGCAATCTGTTTTCCATTCACCTCTGATACTTCAAGCATTTTTACTCTTACCCATTTTTCTTCTTCAGATTTTGACTTTTCCTCTTTTTGAGTATCATTGTTTTCCTTCTTTGCAGTCTGTTTTGGTTTAATATCGACTTTACTTTCGTATAACAATTCAATTTTGGACCTTATGATTTTTAATCTCGCCGCAAGTGCTCCTAGCCTTGTTACGTCATCCATACTTTCATTTAAGAGCTTTTTGATTATTGAATTAACTTCCTCGAGAGGTTTGTCACCAATCTTGCTAATAATTTTGTCTCTAACCTTTATAACCTCTGGGTCTAAGTCAGAATTCATTTGGTTTTTTTCATCCATTTTTTCATTACCTTTCTTTTGGCATTTAATTTGCAAATTCTAAACCAAAACTATTAAAAATTAATGAAATGGTAGATAATATTAAACA
>MDTA01092385.1_pt1 | contig 33369 bp, 29 predicted proteins | sample 811151 | NCBI WGS metagenome assembly MDTA01 (sample SAMN05326648, study PRJNA326480) | marine metagenome | isolation source: seawater | place: Indian Ocean: South | collected 2010
CATTAAAACTTGTATACCTCCAAAGACCGCTATAAACATTTAAAACTACGTTTACTGCCAACTTTGAAAATAATGAAACAATGAAAAAGTAAGTTGCACCTTGAAAGAGATCTTTTGGAACAATAAAGTCAAATCGAAGCAGATAGGAACCAATTACACTTAGAACAATGACTAAAGAGTCAATGAAAATAAAAAGCCAAATATTTTTTCGTTTAAAAATCATACATAAAAACAAGATTAACGAAAATCTTACCTCGATTGTTTATAATTTAGCTAAAAGAAAAGTAAAATTACAAATAAAGGCGAACTAGGCTTTATGCCCCCTTAGCACAACCCAAAAAGTTCTAAATACAATATGAAGGTCGAGCCTGAAGCTTAAATTTTCAATATAGTAAAAATCATATTTTAATTTCTGATGTACATCTTTAACGTTGGTGTCAAAAGGTTGATTAATCTGAGCCCACCCAGTAACACCGGGTCGAATTTTTAATCTTCTATTATAAAATGGATAGGTTTTTTTAAGCTTATCTACAAAAAATGGCCTTTCAGGTCTAGGGCCAACAATTGACATATCTCCTTTTAGAATATTTATCAACTGTGGAGTTTCATCAATATGAAACCTCCTTAACAATTTCCCAAAAGAAGTAATTCTTGAATCTTCCTTTCCAGCCCAAATAGGCCCAGTATCTGATTCTGCATTAATAACCATTGATCTAAATTTTATTATTTTAAAAACCTTTCCACTCATACCTGCCCTAGACTGTTTATAGAAAATCGGACCTCTTGAATCAATTTTAATTATAAAAGAAACAATTAACCAGAGGGGCAAACAAAAAATAATTCCAACCGCGGAAAAAATTGATTCGAGTATTCTTTTTATTACTCTAGAATAAAAAGTATCAATATTAAAATTCACATCTATCAATGGGACACCTACTAGTTGAGTTGTTCGCGCTAAACCTGTAACCACTTCATACATGTCAGGTAAAATTTTAATAGACGATGGCGCACCGTTTATTGTTACAATTGAGCTCATTATTCTTTCAGGAGTTGGCTTATCAAGCGCGATAATAACATCATCAATGTTATTAGATTTAATTAAATCATCTATATCTGATTCGTTGCCTATTTTTTTTGAATTAGCAAAATCATTATCAAAGGATACCGGATCATCAGAAGCTTGAATGAAGCCATTTACACTTAAACCATGAAAAGTTTGACCTTCTAAGCTTTCATAAATTGCCAATCCTCTCCTATTTAACCCAAGAATTACTGCATTGTTCAACCCCACTTTCATTTTTAGTAAATATTTTTGAAAAGTGTGGATTAAAAAACGTCCAAACATTGAAACAAATGAAAAAAGTAAACAATAAGATAAAAGGCTTTTGTAGTCTACATTAAGATTTATTAATCCAAAAACATCAACAGTTATTGTTAAAACAGCTATCCCGTAGATTACAGGAAAAATCCGTATTATTTCATCAAATCTTGATAGTGTTGATCGAGTATCATATAGGTTAAAGAATAGGAATGTAAAAAACCACAATAATTGGGAAAATACTATGAATTCACTATCGAAATTATAGATAATTTTTTCAGAATCGAAATATCTATTCCCATCAAAAACCATACTATAAGAAATCAGATTTGAAGCAAAATCAGATACTAAAAGTAAAATTAATATAGATACATTATAAAAATTTTTTGTCAAGACTTATTGATTTCTTTCATAAGGTTGGAAATTAAGTATTCTTTCTGGAGATTATTTGTGACATAATTCAATCCATTTTCTCCATCAATTTTTCTTTTTTCTTTATCATTAAAATATTTCAAAATCGCTTTTGAAAGCATTTCTGGATCTTCTGGATGCACGCAAACACCGCTTTTTGAAGTATTGACTATTGTTTCAGCTTCTCCATTAATTCCAACAATTACTGGTTTTCCGCATGCCATATATTCAAACATTTTTGAAGGTAAAGCCGTTCGAAACAATTTTTTTTTCTTTAGAGGCACCAAGCAAACAGCAGATTGTTTTATATATTTTATTAATTCACTCCTTCGCATTGGGTTATAAAATTTGATTTTTTCAGACAATATTTCAGCTTTTTTTTTCACTTCTGCTTTGCAAACTCCATTACCAATAAAAACAAATTGAATATCATAATCTTTTAACAAATTTGCAGCATCAACGATTGTATTTAAATCTTGAGCTAAACCCATATTCCCACTGTACAAAACTGTAAAAGTTTTTTTTTCATTATTTTTATTGCCCGTTGCTTGACTTAAAAAGTCTTTACTTACTCCATTCATCAAATCAATCATTGGTTTTTTTGTAATTTCTGAAGAAAAATTTGACATATATTTTTGAAATCCAGGAACAGAAAAAATAAAACCTTTTGCGTTTTTATATATTTTATTTTCTAAAAATTTTCCATATTTATAAAGTCTTTTTCCAATCTGGTTGAGTTCCAATGCGGAATCAGGCCACAAGTCTCTAATATCCAACCAGTAATTATGCTTTAGAAATATCTTGGCATATAAACCAATTACTCCAGTAAATAAAGGCGGTGAAGATATTATCATGATGTCAAAGTTCTTAATTTTCCTCAAGTTAAAAATTGCGCTTAGCATAAAAATTATGTAGTGGCAAAGTTTTTTTAATGATGTCTTCCTGTCGCTTGCAAATGCCTTACTATGAATTACAGTGAGGTTTGAATTTATATTATTAATTGATATAAATGAATTTTTGAACCCAGGGTAATATTTTTCATTAGGATAGTGTGGAGATTCACATAAAATAGTCACTTTATGATCTAAGTCAGCAAGTATTTTTGAAAAATCTCCCCATCGAGTGGCGAGAGCTCCAATTTCAGGTGGAAAATATTGAGTAACAATTAACAAATGCATTGTTTCAAATATTCAACTAGGGATTTTTCAATGGGAGCACAATAAATGAGTAATCTGTTGATGGGTGATTAGTTAAGTTTTTTTGATTTTTTCCATTTTTATTCATTGAATAAATTTCCCAATTACCATCTCTTGAAGATTGAAAAATAATTTTTTGACTATCTCGATAAAATCTAGGATTCCAGTCATCTCCAGGATGGTTTGTTAGATTTTTTATAGCTTTGTTTTCATAATCATAAAAGTAAATCTCTTTATTTCCATCTCTTTCAGAAGTAAAAACAATAGATTTACCATCAGGTGAGAAAACTGGTTCATAATCATCAGACTTATGAGTGGTTACTTTTTCTATTTCAGAGTTATATATTTTTTTTATGTAAATATTTCTATTTCCATCTCTTTCAGAAGTAAAAACAATATTCTCGCCATCAGGTGTAAATGCGTTTCCATGGGAAATGATATCATTAGATTGAGTATTATTTGTTATATTAGCTATGCTTTTGTCTAGTAGGCTTAGAAAAAAAATTTCCATTTTTCCACTTTGCCATCCCTGATATATTATAAATGAACCATCTGGTGAAAATTGTGGAAATTTTTCATATGTAATAGTATTTGTTAGATTTTGCTTTTCTTCACCATCGCTATCCATAATAAAAATATCATAATTATCGTTTTCAGGGAAGTAGGTTGTATAAATGATTTTATTTTCAACTGGTGAAAAAGAGGGTGTCCAATCATTTTCTAAAGAATTCGTTAAATTTTTTAAGTTGTTAACTTGCCATTGAGTATAGCCGTCTAGCCATTGCAAATCCATAATATAAATCTCTCTATTGCCATCTCTATCGGAGACAAAAACTAATTTTTCAGTATCATGGGATATGGAAGGGTTAAAATCAATCCATTTATTTTTTGTTAATTGTGTTGATTTTGTAGCATAAATATCATGAATGAAAATATCATAATTCCACCATCTCCTTGATGAAAAAATAATTTGTGGATCAATATAATTACTATTTGTTGGGGAAAGGTTTTCGCAACCGCTTAATAATAATAAAATAAAAGAAAAAGAGACTATTTGTTTAATTGAACCAATCATTTAATAAAGTTTTTGTATAGATTTATCATCTGGCTAACGTTGTCATCCCAATTAAAATCACTTATTACCCTCTCCCTACCAAATTTACCCATATCTTTTCTAATTTTTTCATTTTCAAACAAATAAATTATTGAATTTGCTAGCTCATGAGGATCATTAGGGTTAATTACTAGACCGGTCTTATTATCTAAATTTACCTCAACTAATCCTCCAATGTTAGATGTTATTGATGGCACACTGCAAGCAGCAGCTTCTAAAATGGAGACACCGAAACTTTCTCTAAGTGATACTGCAACAAAAATAGATAATCTATTATATTTACTTATAATTTTATCATGATCAACAAATCCGCTTAGCTTGATTCTATTTTGAAGATTGTAATCAATAATTTTCTTCTTCATCTTATCACTTAAAGTCCCATCTCCTGTTATTTCAAAATGAATATCTTTTTTAAAATCTTCAATTATTATTTTGGCAGCATCAATTAGACAGTCAATTCCATTGTGGTCTTCAATACTTTTAATTGTTCCAACTGTAAAAATATTTGGGTCTTTTTTTGTTGGTTTAAAAACCTTAATGTCAATTCCAAACGGAATGACAAAAATTTTTTCTCTATTAAAAATTTTTTTCATTTGATCAGACATGACTTTACTTGATGAGCAAACAGCGTCAGATTTTTTAATTATATATCTCAAAAGTTTTTTATGAAGGTAAGACTTGGTTGGAAACAAAAAAATATCACTTCCCCATGCAGATAAGATTAATGGTTTAAAACCAGATAAATATCCTAGAAAACCATAACTTGAAATATAATGCGCATGAACAATGTCTGGTAAAAATGTTTTAATTGTTCTTTTTAGGAGTTTCAATGATTTCAAATATCTTAACTTATGAAAACTTGGTTGTCTAAAGTTTTTTGTTTTTAAGTTTATGTCTGGTGATATTACTCCAACATTTATTCTCTGGTATTTTTTAACCATATCGACATTTGGTTTAAAAAAACTAAATAATAAAATTTGGATATCGCAACGACTTAAAGAGTTGACCCATTTAAATGTATGTACAGAATTTGCGTCTGAAAGTAAAAGTAGTTTCAAATTAATTTATTTTTTTAGAAAAAATGGATATTTCAATTATTATCGTTAATTATAATGTTAAAGAATATATTATTTCTTGCATTGAATCAATATATAAACATACGAGTTCAAAATATGAATTTGAGATTATTATAATTGATAATAATTCAACTGATGGAAGTCAGAATGCCATAAAAAAAAGTTTCAAAAATATTAAATTATTTGAAAATTCTCAAAACTTTGGTTTTTCTAAAGCAGTAAACCAAGGTGTAAAAAAAGCAACAGGAGATTACCTTTTCATTCTTAATCCAGACACTCTTTTTTCGGAAGATACTATCACGAAAATGGCAGATGAAGCTAAAAGCAAAAATTTATTTGCTGCTTGTGGGCCAATGATTGTCAACAATGATGGGCAATTCGAGCAATCTTTTTGGAAAGAACCAACAGTAATTAGTACAATTTTGAGTATTTATCACATGGATTTTATAAATACAAAAAAAAATTACAAGTATCAGAATTATGACGAGATTTCTAATGTTGATACTATTTCAGGGTGTGCTATTTTTATTCCAAGATTACTTTTTATCAAATTTGGGGGATTCAATGAAAAACTCTTTTGGATGGAGGATATTGACCTGTGTATAAGGTTAAAAAAAAGTAACTTCGGTGTATTTTACTTCCCAAAAACTAAAATAACTCATTTCGCAGGTAAGAGCGCAAAAACTAATTACAACATTGCAATTTCAAATCAACTAATTAGCAAAATAAAATACTTCAAGATACATCATTCTATTTATAGTTATTACATTATCTCAATTTTTGTAATAACTATAACAATCATAAAATTATTCTTTTTTATGTTAGCATTTTCATTCTCATCAAGAGGTAGAAGAAAATTTGCTGCTTACTTTTTCACTCTTCGTCGTTTGGTGAATCGAGAGTTTCATATCTAATATTAGATTTTGATAAAAATATTACTGAGATTGAGGAGCCAAATAAAATCCACATTGGAAAGAAATAAATTGTTGAGCTAGCAGCAATAGCAGCAGGAATAAATGCAGACAAAGACAAAAATAGTGATTGGCTATAATATTTTAACAAGGGGTTTTCACTTGAAAGAGAGATCAAAAATAAATCATACAAAAGGCCAACAAGAAAAAACAAAATTAATATTGCAATGATAATACCTCCTTCCACTAAAAGCTCTATCCAAAAATTGTGCATTGAAGTGAACCTTTGAGCAACTGCTCCAATAAGCTCTTGATTTGCTACGGATCCTCCTGCTCCCAACCCAATAAAATTGGAATCGTAAAAGGCCTTCAATCCATTTTCAACTAATTCTCTTCGCCATTCTAGGGAACCGCCAACATCTATTTGACCGCTTAAATATAATGTCAGGGCCTGAGCTGAATTTGCCAATTCATTTATTCTCGGATTTTCACTATCTTTGAATTGAAAAATCCCATAGATAAAGAGTGCGGAAACAAACCAAATGAAAATAAGAGTTCCTAAGCGTTTTTTGATGAAAATTAAATAAAGACTGTAAACAAGAATGAGAGCTAAAAAAACTGCTCTTGATGAAGTCATTATTATAATTGTTGAGATTGAAATTATACCTAAAAGCTGAATAGCAAATCTCTTGCTACACAAAAAAAATGGTAAAGAAATAACCATACAAATTGCTAAATCATTAGTATTCCATCGAAAACCAGTTGGTGGTTGAAAATTTGAATAGGCAAGAATTGAACCAAAATCAGAAAAATTTACTTGGTCTTTTGCAAAAATAGACGCAAATGAGGAATATGATGATATTGGCATCCTGAAAGAGGAAAAAGACTCAAGAAGAGCTATGGTTATCTCAAAGCATATTAAGGTGCCCAGCAAATATGTAATTTTATTAAAATTTTCAATTGTTTTTGAAAAAAAAATGATGCTTAAAGTAACAAATAATCCACAAAAAACATAAAAAACATATTTTATGCCAAGATCAACCCTCAAGGTCCAGGAGGTTGATAATACATACCAAAAAAATACGATTAACAAAGTTGGAACATATTTTATCTTGAGAATATCAAGATTTATAAGGAAATCATTTTGCTTGAAACTATAAATCCAGAATGTAGATGACAAAAGCATGAAAAAGTGATAAAGATAAAAATTGCCATAACTAAAAGAGACTCCCAAAAATGCAGACCCAACTAATAACAAGTTTAGACTGTTAAAACTTAAAATTGGTGATTTTAAAAATTTCATTTTTTTATTAGTAGGAATGTAGCAAGCAGTATTGATAATGATTCATATATGATTAATGATAAAGGGTACGACATAGCTTCAAAATCATTTAAACAAAAATGAAAAAATATAAGTGCGAAAAGACATGAAAAAACTTGTAATGATAAATAATAACTATCTTCTCCTTTAGCTAGCAACCATTGACGACCGAGTGAATTAGAAACTGCAGTTAAAGGTAAGATCAATGCAAAAAGCCTTAATATTTTTGTCCCAGATAAATATTCATCTCCTAGCAAAAGTGAGATGATTTGACCAGAAAAAAATATAAGCACAATCATAAAGAGAACACCCAGTGAAGAGATTAAAACCAGATAATTCTTAATTAGAGATTTTGATTCAATCTTGCTTTTGGCATATTTTGTAGAGATAAGCGGATAAAATGACTGACTTAAAGGACTGAATAAGCTGTTAAATGCTCGATAAATACGGCTTACTCCATAAAAAATACCTAACTGCAATGGGCTTATAAATACACTTAACATAAAAATACCTACATTCTGAAAAATGATAGGAATAATTGTTATCAAAAAGCTTTTGGTAGCTTTATTGTAAAGTTTTATTGAGATGGATATACTTGCGGGTCTAATTGAACCTATAGCTATAATCATACTAATTATGAGGTAGATACATATCGATAAACTGGTTAATGAATAAATGAAAAGAACCTTCCATCCGTCATTAGAATCTTGAACAAAAAATAGAATCAAAATAAAACCAATTATTCTAAACATTATTTTAGATAAGGCGAGCTCTTTCATTTTCTCTTCGCCCTCAAAATACCAAAATGGAGCGAATCCATGAAAAACAGAACCTAGAAAAACAATTAAGATATAGTGAGGATTTGTGAAAAAAATTGGTATAGAGAAATAAACAATAGATGTAATAAACAAAGAAATGGGAATTAAAGTAATTTTAAATGTTATAACTGTTTCTACCAGGGTTCTAATTTGATTTACCTTACCCCTATTCCTTGCAACTTCTCTCGTCAGAAAAAGTGAGGAACCAAATTCCATAACTAAAGAAATAAAAATACCAAATATCTGTACAATACCAATTTTCCCTAATTCAACTGCACCTAAGGTTCTAGCAACAAATGGTAAAAGAAACAATGTAAATAGGTAATCTGAAAAGTGAGATAAATATAGATATGATGAATTAGTTAATAATGCATAATCGTTTTTATTAAAAAATTTTAAAAACATAAATGCTTAATTGTTTTTAGAAAAAGGACTTTATTTGATTTACAATGAGCTTGCTAGCTTTGCCATTGCCAAAAAAAGGTTCAGAAAACTTAAAGTTTTTATCATATAGAATGTTAAAATCTTCAAAAAGATTATCAGGGTCGCTTTTAACAGTCGATCCGTTTGCTATCAACTCTGTCCATTCAGTTTCATTTCTCACAATAATACACTTTTTATTAGCGAAATAAGACTCCTTTTGAAGACCACCACTATCTGTAATAACCATTTCGCAATTTAATAGAAGAGACAACATGGTGTGATAATCTGAAGGATTAATTAAATTGATTTCACTATCGATTTGAAATTCATCTAATTTTTTCTTTGTATGGGGATGTAAAGGCATAACAATCTTGATGTGCTTGTTTATTAAGTCTAGTGAAGAGAAAATAGAAAACAAATTATCTTTTGATGATATATTTTCTCTACGGTGTATAGTGCACAAAATATATCTCGAATGGGAATGCTTGATTTCTTTTAGTTTATTTTTGATTTTAAATTTTTTGAAAGAATCATACATAACATCTCCTGAAAAAATCGCACCTTTTGTAATATTTTCTTTATTAAGGTTGTCTAGGGCTGTTTTAGTTGGGCAAAATAGAAGAGATGAAATATGATCAGTAATTATTCTGTTGCATTCTTCATGCATCTTTCTATTAAAACTTCTTAATCCAGCTTCAACGTGAAAAATTGGTAGGTTAGTTTTTTTTGCAGCAATTCCACCTGCAAGCGTAGAGTTTGTATCGCCGTAAACCAAAACACCATTTATTTTTTCTGAACGTAAAACTTGAGTAATTGAATTAACCATTTTTTCAATCATTCTACCATAATCAATTTGATTGATATTTAAATTATATTTTGGATTTAATAAATTTAATTGATTAAAAAAAATTTTCGACATATTCTCATCGTAGTGTTGCCCTGTGTGGATTATAATTTCATCAATTTCCTTATCCTGACTAATTATATCTGATACTGGGGCTGCCTTAATAAATTGTGGCCTGGCGCCAATGACTGTGGCTATTTTCAAATTTTTTTCACTTTTGTCAGTTTATCATTAAGCTTAAATCTTTTGCAGGTGCTTATATTATTGGAATTAAAAATTAACCTTTGACCTCTTTCATTAACCCACCCAATGCGTCTGCCAGGATTTCCAACAATTAAACCAAAATCATGAACATCTTTTAATACGACTGATCCTGCTCCAATTAGTGCATACTTTCCAATCGTTATTCCACATAAAACTGTTGCATTTGCTCCAATAGAAGCAGATTTTTTTATCAAGGTATTTAAATATTTTTTATCTCCTTTTTTTGGAAACTCAGACCGAGGTACCATTACATTTGTAAAAACCATAGATGGTCCACAAAAAACATAATCTTCAAGCTCAACCCCTTCATACACTGATACATTATTTTGAATTTTAACGCCATTTCCAACAATGACATTGTTTGCAATATTTACGTTTTGACCAATTGTAGTTTCCTCTCCAATACTAACGTTAGACTGAATATGAGAAAAGTGCCATATTTTTGTGTTGTCACCAATTTTTACATTAGAATCAATAACTGAGGTTTCATGAGCAAAGAATTTATTTTTTTTCATCAAAGCTCTTTTCCTATGGCTTCAGAGGCAATTTCAAGAATCTTTATTACATCTATACCCTCATCAATGCTTGCTTTATCGATTTTTTTTCCTTTAATGACTTCAAAGAAATATTTCAATTCGTTTTCTAAAGGCATTGTTGAATCGTATTTAATTTTTTTTGGAATTTCATTTTTCAATTCAAGTGAATTTGCATCTATTGATTTATCTTTTTCATAAAACAACAATGGTTTATTTTGGTTGGAATCATCAAAATGTAGAGTTCCTTTAGTTCCAATTATTACCAACCTGTGCTCCTTAAAGGGGTGTAGCCAACTTACATAGATATGTCCCTGAATGTTATTAGGGTATTTTAAGTACGTTATTGTAGTGTCGTGAATTTCTTTTTGAAGAATATCTGCTCCGATCGATAATACTTTAGATGGAAAAGAGTTTGAAAAAAATTGAAAAATTGAAATATCATGAGGCGCAAAACTCCAAAAAACATTCTCATGACTCCTAACAGTTCCTAAATTAAGACGATTGCTATACATGTATTGAATGTTGCCTATTTTCCCCTCATCGATTAATCTTTTCATTTTAATTATCGCGGGATGAAAAAGTAGAAGATGACCAACAATTAATCTGCCTTTATGTATTTTTATTTGCCTCTTTATTTCTGAACATTCGTCAAGAGATAATGCTAGAGGTTTTTCAACCAATACTGGTTTTCCAATTGATATAACTGATTTGGTAAGTTTGGTATGAGATGACGGAGGTGTTGCAATGATATAACCATCATAATCCTTTTCAAACCCTTCATTAATATTATTGTAACAAGAGAGATTCGGAAATTTAAATTTTAATTCTTCTAACAACTTTTCGTTGCTATCAACGCAACCGACCTCAACATTAAGAGAAAACAAAGTTCTTATGTGATTAAAACCCCATTTTCCTCCACCAATGACGCATATTTTCAAATCATTCAATGTTATTAATACCTAAACACTGTTCTTAACAAAGCAAAAACCAGTCCAATCATTGCTGAAAATATTAAAAAGATTTTTCGCTTTGGAAAAGCTCTCTCAACAGAAGGAACAGCATAATCAAGAATGTGAAGAATTGGTGATCTTTTTACCTCTTCAATTCTTGCAAGTTCAAGTTCCTGCTGAAGGGTTAGGTATACTTGCTTTTTTGCTTCTACCTCTCTGAAAAGTTGTGAAAAAAACATAAAAAGCTCTGGCGAGTCTTCATAGCCAAGATTTCTTTCTTTGAATTCTTTCAAATCAAACTCTGCTTTTTCAAGTTCTTTTTTAACTATAGCCAATCTTTCAGATATAAAAAGTTTTTCTTTAGTAGACTGTGCAGAGTTTTCTTTTTGTATATACAACTCAACTTGTTCACCAATGAAATTTGCAACATTCGCTGAAAGAATAGGGTCTTGAAAAGATGTTGTTATTTTTATGAGTCCAGACAACCGATCCTCTGAAATATTTACGTGTGTACTAAATTTTTTAATAGACTCTTCTATTGCTAATGTTGAGTCAGCTTTTTTTTTTAAAAAAACATTTGATGTGTTAGCGTTCATTTTCCAAAAACTAACCAGGTCAATTATTTTACCTTCGCTTATTTCCCATTTTTCCTTTACAGCTTTTTCAGCGATTAATCGCGACCTTACAACATCAGGAATATTAAAATTTTGGTCAGCATTAGTCGAATTTATCCCCAAATTAGCCGCTAAAGACTGAAACTGACTTAGTGATTGCATTCCATCATTTTTGGCAGGATAAAGCGAAATTTCAGAGCTATAGTAAGGGTTTAAAAGATATGATGATGCAGTTCCAAAAAAAGCAAATGCTAATGTAATAACTACAATAGATTTTTTAGCTTTTCTTAAAACGCTAAATAAAACTATAAAATCTATTGAATTATCGATAATAATTTGAGGTTTTAAACTTGATTTATCTACCTCATCAAAATCAGGAAAGCTATCCTTAAGGCGATTAAGCACATCTATGTTTATTGCCGTGTGACCCTTTTCATAATTTATTAAAGTTGCACGCGAAACACCCATTTTTTCAGCCATATCTTCTTGTCGTATGTCATTCATTAAACGATATCGCTTAATTTTTTGTCCAAGGCTGATAGATTTAGTTGCCACTATTACCCTGGTTTGCTATTAAGGTTAAAGATAATAAAGTTGTAGCTAAATTTGCAGCCTGACCAGATATTGTAGCAAAGGACTGCCAGAAAGTATTTTCACTTTGAGTGCTTATTTTTCTTGAATTAACATGGATAACTGAACCCTCGGTAATTTTTGGAGAAAACCATCCTTGATTTGGGATAGAAATGCCGTTAGGGTATGTGATATAAACATTATTTTTATCAGCAAAAGAAGTAAATCCCCCAGCCTTTTTAATATAATATTTTGTGTTTTTATTATTGTTAAAGCTAATATATCTAGGAGCATTAACCTCTCCCTCAACTAGAACAAGACCTGTTTTTTTGAGCACATTTAAACTGTCACCGGCTTTAAGTAAAAAATTACTATTGTTCCATCCTATTTTTAAACTATCTCGAAAAATTTCTATTCCATTTTTTAATGCATTATTTGTCAAGCCGCCTGATAAACTTAAGATATCTTTTAAAGTAATTTGATTATTTACAGGATAAATACCAGGTGTTTTTACCTCGCCTAAAATGATTATGGATTCGATTGGCTGTAAGATGTCCTTTTTTGAAATAGTTATATGGTCGCCGTTTTTAAGCATTATGTCTTCATCTAATTGAACGACTAATTTCTCTGGTTCATTCTTTTTTTGACTTTTTCTAAAAATTAATATTTTTGACAAGTCCATGGTTTTTGAAAAATCTTCATTTATGCGTGACATTGTAGCATTAATTAAATCACTCAAAAAAAGATCTTGGTGAAAAGGATATTTGCCTGGGTTTTTTACTTGCCCCTCAATAACTACATGATTGTCAAAACTTGGAGCCGAAAGGACGTGAATACTGTCACCTTGTGAAATTCTAACTTCACTGAACTTTTTAGTATTGGTTAAATATCCTTTGTTTTTTTCTACTTTATTATTGAAAATCAAAACATTAGCTGCATAATCATGATTTAATCTTCCTGCTAAGGTAATTATATCATTTACATTTTCATTTTCAAGAATTTCATAATACCCTTGACGTAAAACCTCACCTGTGATTGGAATTTTTGATATTCTTGGAGGAATATAAACAATGTCTTGATCTATAAGACGAACATCGCTTAATGATTTTCCATTTATTATATAATCATAAATGTCTATGGTATCAATTATCTTTTTATTCCTAATTATTTTTATCTTTCTTAATGATCCATTTTGATTAACACCACCGGATTGAATTAAACCAGTTATAATTGTAGAAAAGGGATGTATCATATGAACGCCAGGCACATTAACAAGGCCAACAAAATGAACATTAATAGATTTGAGCTCCCCAAGTGTTAAGTCAATAAATGACTTTGGGGTTTCACCAACAAGTGTTGAATAGACTCTGGAAAATTTAGATATAATATATTTTTTTGAATCTGTTATATTTTTCCCGCCAAGGTTTAACATGCCAATTTTTTCAATAAAAATTTGGCCGTCCCTATTAATGGTTTCTACGCTGTGTGAATTTGATTCACCCCAAAGAGAAATAGTTACTTCATCTCCTGGGCCAAGTAAATAATCATCTGTAAGAGGTAGATTTTGCCAAAATGGTATGGAGTCTCTTTTTGTAAAAATTTCGTAACCAATATTTGGCATTTTTTTAGCTGAATCTTTGAGGAATTTCAACTCGACTAAAAGATTCTCTGTATTTACAAGCAATGATTCAATATCTTTTCTAGAATAAATTAATTTATCAGGAAGCGCAGTGCTAGTTGCGTTTTTTTCAGCCTTTACTATATCATCAGGCTTTTGCAAAGATTGTCTTTCAAGAGCTTTTTTATATTCTGCTTGTAGTTTTTGAAGTTCTTCAAAATTTTGACCAGAAAGCTTGCTTGAAAATGACAAAACGGATAAAAATATAATTAAATAGAATCTCATACTTAAAATTATACATTTATTAACGATAATGTCAAATATATTGATACTTTGTCAAATATAATTATCAATAATTATTATTTTTTTTATATAATGTAAAAAAATAAATTAAAAAATATTTCTTTCAACTGTTAATAATATAGTATTTGTTCTTTGGAGCGATCCTTTTTCAAAAGTCTCATCCCATACATTCCTATTACTATCTACAAACCCATAGTGTTCAAAATATTCATTTTCATAATACATGATTATATTATAGCTACCCCTTCTTAAACATACCGATACTCTAGACTCAATTTTAACCTCTGGAGGGAAATTATATGTAACTCCGTGTCTTTCATAATTAATACCGTAGGTTAAAATTATTTTAGGATTAGTATAACCTATAAATATTAATAAATCATCACTATCAGAGCCAGAATGAGCACCCCATCTGTGACCCCGATAAGATGAAAAATTGTATTTTGGATTGTCATACCAATTTGGTGAAGGTAGTATGTTAAAATAATTACTTTGAAGTAATCTAAGATATTCGATACCAAAAAATAAATTTTCATTATTAAAGAGATCTTTTTTTCTTAACCCAATATTACTTCCTTGTAAGTGATCTGAGTATGCATCTGTGAAAAAGCTATTTATGTGCGATCCATTTAGAAATCCGAACTCAGAAAAGATTTCTAAATTAGAATTTGGAAAATGAATAAGTAAATAGTAATTACTAGTTACATCAAAATATTTAATGTTTTCATTTGTAAACATTACCAAAGCTGCGTCATTCAATCCCCAGTTAAGCCCAGGTGTCCCTCCACTTAAAATGCTTCTATTATAACCAAAATCAAACTTGTTATATTTTATATTTACAAACAAATTGGTAAGATAAAAGTTTACATCTAAATCATTCCTCAATTTGTTTGACAAATAATATTGGATGTTAACTTTAAGGTCTTTATTTATATTTATGAAATTTGACGTTCCTAGAAAAAAGCTGTAAAAACCCTTTGAATTATTTGTCATTGAAATACTATTGTGGATGCCCGGACCCCACCATTTATTCCAATTTCCGTAGCCAGCTGAAATACCTTGAAAACGAAATAAAAAACCAGCATTTTGAATAGTTTGATAAGAAATATTCTTTTGAACATCATTTAAAACGGAAAATTCCTCTTCTTTTTTGGGGAGATTAAGATCAAATTTTGTAATATTTCTTAAAGTTGGGGTTACTGTAAGACTAAAATATTTTAATGTAATTGCAAAATCATAAGAGGCATCGAAGCCGTAACCCTTGGGGTAATAATTCCCATTTTGATTTTCAAGATTTGGAATATTTGTATTTATGTAAAACGAATTTTTGTAAGACAGCGAAACGGGGTTTCCACTAAAATTAGTTAATTTTTTAGATCGTATCTTTTCAGAAAAGGCAGTATGAGTAGTAAAAAAAATATCAACATAATCACTATCCTCAAAATCTTGAATATTTTGTGCAAATGATAAAGAGACCAACACTATTGATAAAAATATAATTTTTTTTATTTTAAACATTTTATCTTAAGTAAAAGCTATATCCAAACCATAATAAATTACTGTTTGAGAGTTTGTTTTTTTCAAAACTGAAATTTTTAATTTTCTCTAACTCAACTGATATGAAAAACTTGTGATTTGTGTTTATTTTTTTTTGATATGTTAAGGATAATTCAGTTTTTATTTCAGGGTTTTCTACAGATTTGATTCCATGGCGCTCTTTATTGAAAGAAAAGAATATTTCGTTTTTTAAGCTAGAAAATCCAAGTAGAAATATTAAATCGTCTGAAGAAGAACCTGAATGTGCACCCATTCCCCTTCCTTGGTATGCAAAATAATCATAGCGCTGTTTTGTGTAATAATTAATTGTGTTTGGATCTCCCCTGTAAAATTTAGGATTAAACGTGTTTGATATTTTGGTTGACAAATACTCAATTCCTAAAAAATATAATCTTTTATTGTATCTGAAGTTTTTTCTTATTCCAGATAAATGAGCAAGAGTATGATCCCAATGAGCCCTCAAATCAGTAAAATTTGCTCTGTTGTCATCACTGGCTAATTCAACATAAATATCAATATCTTCTTCAATAAAATGTAAATTGATAAAACCGCTAAGAAGCTCGTCCCAGTAATCAAAACCAGGGGTTCCTAGTTGAGCATAATCGAGCTCTCTCTTGCTTTGTCCAAACAAAGGCTCAACTACTAGGCTAAGGGCATCTAAGACTGACCATTCTTTAGTTTTTAATGTTGTCGAGGATAGATTGCTAAAATTACCAGATAAATATGTTCTATGAAAGCCAGCTGTAATTATTGATTCAGAACTTTTGAAAGAAAGATGAGATTTAATTCCAGAAAAGAAAATTTCTGTATCATTTTTATTTTTATATGGCATCAACAACACTCTAGTACCAAATGATATTTTTCCTAACTTAATTTCTTGGTAAGTTCCTGCAGAAAAAGCTTTTTGACTCGGAGCGTTTGAAGAAAGAGATATTGATGAATGAAACCCGGGACCCCATCAATGGCTAGTGTTACCATATTCTAAGCCCAAACCTTTGTAGTGAATAACAATTCTTGATTGTTTAAAGCCTTTAAGATTTTGGGATAAATGATAGTCGCTAACAAGATTGTTATTAATTGACAATGGTCCACCAACAGGAGATTTTTTAAAAATCTCAGATCTATTTATTTTATATGGCTCAAGCTCTAAGTAAATGAATGGAAGGTTTAATTCCATTCTTAGCGATATCATACTAGATATTCTTGATTGACTATAAAATTCAGCATTATTATCAATATTAGCATGACCATCATTGATGATCATCTCGGTGTTTACGATAATATTATAAAAATTTTCAGCGTTGGTTTCTTGGTTCTTAGAAAAAAATCCTGAGTAGGAATTTTTTCTAAGAACTTGACTATTAGACTTAATATGGTTTTGAGCAAATAACGAAGAAAGTAAAAGTATCAATAAAAAATTAAATTTTATTGATTGGTAATAATTTCTAATGCGAAACATTTTTTGGCTTTATAAGCTGAATAAAAGTTTTATATAAAATAATAAAAGAAAGGTAAGGTGAGCGATTAATTAAGTAAAAATTATCTAATTCAACTTTTTCTTTTATGCTTAAACTATCTCTTCCATTAACTTGAGACCATCCTGTAATTCCAGGTTTAAGCTTATCAATTCCATATTCAGCTCTTAAATCAATTAAATCTTTCTGATTGTGCAATGCTGGTCGTGGACCAATAAAATTTAAGTCACCTTTAATTATGTTAAATAACTGAGGCAGTTCATCTAAACTGTACTTTCTAAGAAAGAATCCGCATTTTATGAAAAGATTTTTGCTAATAGCTAGTTGATGAGTTGGTATATCCGGAGTGTTATTTTTCATTGTTCTGAATTTAACAATTTTGAAAAATTTATTGTTTTTGCCTACTCTTTTTTGAAAAAATAAAAATGGGAAACCATCGTCCAAAATAATTAAAAAACTTATTAATAGTAGTAATGGGAAAATAATAAATAAAATAAATAAAGCTATTATTCTTGAAATCATTTATTAATTAAATAAAGTTTTTTCTAGACTAACATATTTTCTAATTTTTTTTGACGAATACACATTATTTGATATTAATTTAATTACATACTCCTCAATTCTTTTTAAAAACAAGAGCTTTGAAATGAAATATATTCCTTTCAAAAAAAAAATAGGTATCTTGAATATTTTCTTAACTTTGTATAAGCCAATCAATTGATTATAATTATACTCAACAGGGTCGGAAATATTATATACTCCATTCGGAACTTTATCATTTATAATTGAGTCTATTACAGATTTTATATTTTCAATGTTACAAAGCGATAATTTTTTATTTCCCTTACCGACCTTATAGCCAAAATTTAGAATTTTTGTTCTTCGTTGAATATTGAGACTAAAACCGCTCGAATAAACCGGGGCAAGTCTAAGAATCCAAGATGAGCTTTTAAAATTTTGCATTAAATAATTTTCTGCTTCAATTTTAGTTTTTGAATAAAAACTGTTTTGTGAGATCTCTGAATCCTCATCATAGAATTCAATTTTTAATTTTTCATTATAAACAGCAATGGTGCTAATAAAAATTATTTTGGTAGGTTTTTTTTTATATTTTTGAAAAACATCTAAAAAGTTTTTTAGGGTTGTGAAATTTATTTTTTGATAATCTAACTCATTTTTAAATATTTTATTTTTGTGTGCTAAGCCAACCAGAAAAATAATTGAGTCAAATTTTTTGTTTGACTTTACAAACATTTCAATTTCACTTTTACTTAGTAGATTAAGTTTAATAAATGAATTATCAATACTTTTACTATTTGAAAGCTTTACAAGATCATATTTTTTATTAAGTGGCTCTGAAATAAAACTTCCAATAATTCCACTCGCTCCAGCTAAGAGAATTCTTTTCATAGGTTTATTTCATTAAGGCTTTTTGTCATCCTATTCATAATTTTATCTCTGTCATAATTTTTAACAAACTCATTATTATTAATGTTAGATAAATCAGTTTTTTTAATTTCTTTTATTTTTTCAATTGCCTGTTCGTATTTGCTTGGGTGAAAAATATATGAGTATTTGAAATTATCACTTAAGAATTTTTTAGACTCACCATCTACTCCAGCTAGAATTGGCTTATCATAAGATCCGTAATCAAAAATTTTAGACGGTAAAACTTTTTTGAAAACTTCGAAGTCATTCAATTGTAAAAATAAAACATCAGATTTATTATAATATTTAATTAATTTATTTCTTTGAACTGGTGGATATATAAAAACATTTTTTGTTTTATATTTTTCTAGTTGATCTTTAATCAAATTAACAGAGCTACCATCTCCAATTAATTGAAAAATTATTTCATTTTTAAAGTAGTTAGAAATTTGAACGACGGTTTTTTCAAGACCTTGGCCGTAACCAATATTGCCAGCATATGTGATTATTAGTTTTTTGCTTTTATTTTTTACTTTTATTTTTTTGAGTCGATTTTTTATAAAAATCTCATCAATGCCGTTGGTAAAAACGTGAGGTTTGTTTTTTAGATCATTCAAGTGATCATATTTTTTAAATCCCGGCGAAACAAAATTTAACCAGTCAGCTTCATTGCATATTTTTGTTTCAGTTTTAACCATAAATTTTATAAATGGTTTAAATATGAGTAGCTTTGATATTTTTAGGGACGATAAGCTATCAGAAAATATATCTCTAATATCTAATGCGAGTTTTTTATTTAGTAATTTGCTTATCTTGTAAGCCAAATAACCAGTGCCTAATCTTGATGAGGTTCCAAAGACCATATCAAATTCTTTTTTTTTAAAAATGGCATATATGTATGCTTTTAAAGCAAAAAAGGCAAAGCTAAATAATTGAAGATAAAAATTATTTTTATGCTGAGGCGTTTTGAACCTGTAAATTTGTATGCTATCTGCAAGCTCTCTTTTTTGAACGTTTCTTTGAGTTCCGTATCTTTGAGGAAGCGTAGTAAAAACTATTATTTTCTTATAGTTTTTATTTTTTTTTAAAGCTTTAACTAGGGCCTCAGCTCGAAAAGATCCTGCACAGTAATCAGGGTTAAAGTAGTATGATATTATTAAAATATTAATAAAAGAGGACCTTAAAAATTGCTTTATGCAGAAGTGAAATTTGCCTATAGAAGAAATTATTTAATTGTTTTTGCCATCTTTCAGCATATTTAAGATATTTTTCATCTCCGGTCAAATCCATCATTATTTTTAACTGAACAATATGAAGTCTATGATAAAATTTGCTTGAAATCATTGGTATTATTTTATTTGATTGTTCATACTTAGACCAATATTTAATATCATATTTTTTTAAATTTTTTGTTATAGTTGTTGAATAAGATAAAAATTTTTCAAGAATTTTTTTATCTTGAAAAAAGATAGCATAATCATATAAGCCCCACAGACCCCATATGAAACCATTTAAAATATGAGTAGGAGGGAAAACAATATATTCTTCAATCCAACTATCTCCATTGCTATCTATATGGTTTACACCACCGCTCTTAATATCTTTATCAAAAACTTTTAAGGCCTTTTCGATTGTATCTTTATAAATGTCTTCATTTGTTTCTTTGAAGGCTCTTATTAAAACAGAAATCCCCTGACCCTGGGCAAGTCCTGAATACCAAGGTGATATCAAAGTATCTCTGTATTCAAAGTTGAAATGGTGCATCCACACATAAAATCCAAATTTGTTTTTTTCCATATTATTTACCAACCAATTTGCGGATCTTATAAATTTTTCATAGTAGATATGTTCTTTTGATTCTAAAAATAAATTATAATTACCTAATCCCCATTGAGCTATCGAAATTGGATTATATTGTAATCCTATTGATCCATGGTAATTTAGCATAGGGATTCCATCTTTATCAAAAAAACCATTATAGTTTGCCTTTGAATGGAATGACATATAGTAGGGCCCAAGTGCTTTTTTATTATAGTTTTTGTTTATTGTTGGGTTGCTGTGCCAAAAAGATAATTGACTAGTATCTTTTGCTATATAAGCCTTGTAAAGACGTTTCCAATAGTAAATTTTTTTCAAATTATTTTAGATTGAGAATTTGGTCGATGATTCGAACTGAAGTTTTGCCATCCCAAAGAGGTGGAACGCTGCCATTTTTCCATTTATTTGATAGGATTTGTTTTATTGCAGGAGGTATTGATTTTGGATCTGTTCCCAACAATTTATTGGTTCCATATTCAATCGTTTCAGGTCTTTCTGTGCTATCTCGAAACGTTAAGCATGGAACATTTAATACTGTTGTTTCTTCTGTAATTCCTCCAGAATCAGTAATAACACCAAGGGATTTTTCAACTAAATAATTAAAGTTTAAATATCCCATCGGCTCAACGTAAAAAAGGTTTTTGTGTTTGAGATTCATTGAACTTAAGACTTTTTTCGTTCTAGGGTGAGCAGGAAAAATAACTGGTATATTTTTAGCTGAAAATGAAATTTCGTTAATGATTTTAGTTAATTTTTGTTCATCATCAACATTTGACGGTCTATGAAGTGTTAAAATGAAATAATTTTTTTTCCTTAAATTAAGCTTCTTCCAAAATTTTGGTTTTTTAAATTTATTTCTAAAATTTAAAAGAGTATCGATCATGGTATTTCCAACAAAGAAAATTCTTTTCTCATCTATACCTGATTTTATTAGGTTTTCATTCGCAGTTTTAGAAGTAGTAAAGAAATAGTCAGAAATACTATCAGTAACTATTCGATTAATCTCTTCTGGCATAGTTAGATCGCCAGATCTAATACCAGCTTCGACATGCATTACAGGTATATTCATTTTTTTAGCTACGATTGAACATGCCATAGTTGAATTCACATCTCCAACCACTAGACAATAACTTGGAAGTTTTTTAAAAATTAATTTTTCATAACCTATCATAATTTTTGAAGTCTGCTCTGACTGAGTTCCACTTCCTGAGTTTAAATTATAATCGGGGAAAGGTATTTCTAATTCTTTAAAAAAATTTTCACTCATATTTTGATCATAATGTTGACCTGTGTGAATTAATCTATAATCAATTTTTTTTCCATTTTTTTTATTAATTATAATCTGATTAATTATTGGAGATATTTTAATGAAGTTAGGTCGTGCGCCTGCAATTATATCAATTATCATATGTAGGTAATTTGATAGTTTAAATTTTAATTATATTGTTGCTTCTTATTGATGAAATAGCTGCAAAAGATGCGTGTGATACATTGATCAACTGCTCTAAAGATATTAGAGGGCCGTTACCTTTTTTTATACTCTCAATAAATTTTTTAAACTGAATTTGGTGTCCTTTGTTAATACGACTTTTTAAGTTTTTAAAGTTTTTAACTCCATATCCGGTCGTTTTAATATAATTATCTAAAATCCAGGTTTTCTGATTAGAATATACCTCAATTCTTTCTTTGCTATACTTTTTTGATCCATTTGAAAAATAATTTATTACTGCATTTGAACCATCGACATAGCTAAGAGTTATACTCATGCTTTCTGACATAATATCTGTTCCTATTCCAATTGAATTAGCATAAACCGACTCTACCAAAGAACCGGTTAAATAGTTACAAATATCAATTAAATGGCAAGCCTCACCAATGATTCTTCCGCCACCAATTTTTAAATCATTCACCCAATGATTTTTGTCTATAAATCCCGCATTCATATTAGCAATTATATTTATTGGGCCAGTATCTTCCCCAATACTCTTTTTTATTCCAACAGTATGGGGAGAAAATCTTCTGTTAAAACCCACCATTAATTGTTTTTTAGGCGAATCTTTCAAAGCAGAAATAATTTGATTAAGCTCTGTGCTATTTAAAGCTAGAGGTTTTTCAACAAAGATATTTTTATCAGCACTTAGGGATTCTAAAATAAGCTTTGCGTGAGTATTGTGCCTCGTTGCAATAATTACAGTATCAATTTCATCGTCATCTAATATATTCTTATAATCAGTTGTACTGTTATCAATATTATATTTTTTAGCAAGCATAGTGCTTGAGATACCACTAGAGCTTGCAATAAATTTTATTTTAGCACTTGTCTTTTTTAAACATGGCAGTATTGTAGAATTGGTAAAATTTCCTGATCCTATAATACCTATCACAGCTTTCTGCTTACTGTAATTATTTGTATATAAATTAATGTTATTTGAAATCCTCTCTTTTTTTTCAAGATCTGGGTAAGAAATTATTGAGGCAATGTTTTTTTTCGACTTTAAATCTTCATAAATAGTTTTAAAATCTTTTAAGTCAACACTTTGAGTAATCAAATCCTTTACATTCAATTGAGATTTTTGAATAGAGCTCAGTATTGTTTCAAAATTTCTTTTCTCTGTCCAGCGAACATATGGTAATGGATAATCGATGCCTTTTTGCTCATAAATATCATCATATCTTCCTGGACCGTAACTACAAGAAACAGTGAAAGAGAGTTCTTTACTATAAAATTCATTTCTGTTTAGCTCTAAACCTATAACGCCAACCAAAACTATCTTTCCTTTTTTGCGACAAATTTTTGCTGATTCAGAAATGATTTCATTTGATTTTGAAGATGCGGTAATTAAAACTCCATCGCTTCCAATACCGGATGTCTTTTCTAAAACATATTTATCAATATCTGTTTTCATTGCATTAATTGAATTAATTCCAAGCTTTTTAGCCAAAGCGCATTTAGCATCATCAATATCAATACCTATTACATTGCATCCATTCATCTTTAATAGCTGACTAGAAATCAATCCAATTAGTCCTAAACCATAAACAACTATAGTCTCTCCTAAGGTTGGATTTAATAAACGAATTCCCTGGAGACCGATTGATCCTATTACTGTGAACGTAGCTTCTTCATCCTTAACAGATTCTGGTATTTTTACAACCAGATTTTTTGGAACACTTACTATTTCAGCATGAGGTCCATTGGAAGCAACCCTGTCACCGATTTTAAACTCGGTAACTTCTTCTCCAACATCTATAACTTTGCCTACATTGCAATAACCTAGTGGTATTGGTTGATCGAGCTTACTAAATACTGCTTCTAGGGTGGGTAAAATCCCCTCTGCTTTCATTTTATCCAATACCATAGCAACCTTTTCGGGTTGTTGGCGAGCTTTTTGAATAAGACTAGACCTACCAAATTCTACAAGCATTCTTTCTGTTCCTAATGAAACAAGGCTTTTTGTTGTTTTAATCAGGACAGATGTCTTTGACAATTTAGGAGCGGGAATCGTTTCTAGTACTGTTTCTCCAGATTTGATATTTTGAAGTATTTGTTTCATTATGACAAGCTATTAATTACCAATTTTTCTTTTGTTTCATTATCAGGATAATTAATTAATACAGCTTTATATTTTCCTTTAAATACAAAAAGACTTCCCGCTGCAATACCAATAGTACCAAATGAGTGGATTAAATCTTCAATGTCTTGCAAAGATCCAGCTCCACCAAGAATAGTTATGGGAATGTTAATGCTCTCAATTATTTTTTCAACGATTTCTTTATCATATCCAATCATAGTTCCATCGCGATCGATGGAATTAACTAATAATTCACCACAACCTAACTTTTCAAAGGTATTAATTGCATCAAAGACATTCAAATCTGATTTATTTTTTGCGTTAATCGTAAATATATCATAGTTCTTTGAAAATCTCTTTTTTTTAATATCTATAACAGCAACTATACTTTGATTGCCAACTATTTCAGCAATCTCTGAAATTATGATTGGGTTTTCAATAGCTACTGAACCTAAAGCAATTTTCTCTACACCCATACTCAATATTTTTAGGGCTTGCTTATAAGACTTGATGCCTCCGCCATAACATAATGGCATTCTAGATTCTAGAGCAAGATGAGAAATTAATTCATAATTAGGCTCAACATTATTTTTTGAGGCATCAATATCAATTACAATTAATTCATCAACTTCTTTTTCATTAAAGATTTTTACAGCATTTATAGGATCACCAACGTATACTGGATTTTTGAAGTTAGTAGTTTTCACTAGGCCTTTATCTTTTATTAACAAGCAGGGAATTATTCTAGGATACAACATTGGCTAAAGATTAACAAAATTTTTTAATAATACTTGCCCATTTTGGTGGCTTTTTTCAGGATGGAATTGTACTCCAAATATATTTTTTTTTCTTACAGCGCATGAAAACAACCTACCATAGCTTGTTTCACCAGCAATGTCGTTAGATTCCTTATTTTCAAAATAAAAAGAATGCACAAAGTAAAATCTTGGATTTTTACTAACTCCTTTAAAAAGTGTATCATCAATAACAGAAACAGAATTCCATCCCATATGAGGTACAATCAATTTTTTTTTATTTTGATAATTATCAAACTTTTTTACTGTACCACTTACCCATCCTAGGCCACTTTCAGAACCTTCTTCACTTGAATCAGCAAAGATCTGCATCCCTGCGCAAATTCCAAGTATATTAATTTTTTCTATGAAAATCTTTTTTTCAACCATATCTCTTAAACCAGATGCATTAAAGCATTTTATGACATGATCAAATGAACCAACACCTGGGAGAATAATTTTTTTTATTTTTGAAAGATGTTCAGGTTTTGAAACAACTAATGAGTCAGTATTCATTCTTTTAAAAGCGTTTGTGAATGCATGGATATTTCCGCAACCATAGTCAATTATTCCGATCATCTTTTTCCTCCTCTTTCAATTCCCAAAAACTTCATCGCCCATGAACCTATGCTGTATATTGATTCTTGAGACCTATAGTCTTTATAAGTTTTTATCTCAATATTCATATAGGAGTTAAGTTCATTTGTGGTTATGCCTAATTTATTAGAAATAAATTCAATCTCCTGATTGATAGTCTCTTCATCGTGTGATTTTTTTTCTAATATTTTAAGTGCTTTCTGTCTTGTCATTTGCTTTGTCAAAATTAAACTTGATAATTGTACTTTTCTTGTATCAAAGCCAAACCTTTTAGGTAGCCAATAGGATTCGTAAAAGCGCGTAAAACGAGATTCAAAATGTTTTTGTGGATATTTCTGATATCCAAACTCTGAAATTAGAAATTTAGTTGCCCTGTCTTTATCATAGGGAATGTAATCTAATGGTCTTATCAATTTTATACCTCTGAAATAAGGAAGATATATTTTGTGCCATAGAATATTTGTTATGGGAAAGCTATCGATGGGCCTAGTACCAAATTGTTTATGAATAGCTTTAAGTTGGATTGAGTCAGACTGATAGTACATCCATTCTTTTGGGTTTCGCACACATTCTGTTGAATAATTACCACCTTTTAAAATATTTTTAACTTTATATTTAGAAGCAAACTTATACATTGATGCAAAAAATGCGTGGTCCTGAGGAGTATCAATATGCGGTACTCCAGATTTAAAAAAAGCTAGCTGCAGGTCTTTCATTTCTTCCCAATTTATTACAACTGTAAATAAATCTAAATTGAGTTTATCTATTAATTTTTCAATATTGTTTACAGCTATTTGAGAGTTCCAACCAGCATCAACATGAAAAACTAATGGTCTCAGTTTAAATTCTTCAACAACAGAATAAAGTAAATAAGAACTATCTATCCCTCCGCTTATTCCTAAAATACAGTCAAAATCTTTACCAGCGGATTGTGACTTTATTTTATTTATTTTATTTTGCAAAGCAGTCCTTCCCACTGAGCCTGTATTCCATTTTGGTTTAATCAATTTAAAAAATGTGTTGCAATGATCACAAACTCCGTTATGGTCAAAGGTAATTTTGCTATCTGTTGTGTCCATAACACAGTTATTACATATGATGTGATTATCTTTCATTTATTACATTCATCCAATCAAGAATTTTTTTATGTTTTTCGTCACTGCTTGGGAAACTATTAAGCTGTTTTCTACCGTTCAAAATTAATTCATTGCATAATTCAGGGTTTGAAATAATTGATATTATTTTTAACGCAGCATCTTTAGGGTTGTTAGGTTTAAAAAAGACTGCGGAATTATGACAAATTTCTCTCGAAAATTCTAAATCAGATGTTATGATTAATTTTTCTAATTTCATAGCCTCAAGGTAAGTTGCTGAAAAAACTTCTAATAAAGTTGGCATGAATACAAAATCACTTTTTTTATACCACACTAAACAGTTTTGGAGAGATAACTGTCCAACGTTTTTGACATATTTTTCGTGATTTTTAATTGTTAATTCCTTTTTGATTTTTTTCAAAGTTTTAGACTTGGCTGGTAGGGTCAAAATAAATTCAAAATTATGACTTATTTTATGTTGTAATAATTTTTCAACAACATTGGGTATCATCGTTAAGTTTTTATGGATATGATCAGCAGAAAGGCAAAAAAATCTTAGTTTTTCTTTTTTTTGGATTTGATAAAAATCCGTACTTGAATTATAAGAATTGAACACCTTATTTAAAACATTTGGTGAAACCAAAACTTTTTCACTTTCTATTTTAAGTTTCTTTAAAATCGCTTTTTTTGCTGTTTCTGTTTGAGTCTCAAAATAAGTTGCTTTTTTTGCCCACCGCAGCCTGTAATGATTTTTTAAATATAGTAATATTTTTTGTTTTTTATTTAGAAGATTCCAAGCATATTTAGCTGAAAATATTTCCCAAGGGTTTGTGTATCTACCTATTTCTTTGTTCTTAAATTTTACGTAAGAAGGAAATGCCATTGAATAAATAAGATCAGGATTGAATTCTTGTTCGATCCTTAATAGTCTTTTTCGGGATTTGCGTCCAGCTAGAATTTTAGATGGTGAAACTTCAAAAACTCTTATGTCAGCGTTTTCTTTTAAATTGCTATTTAAGTTGTCAAAAATTGGTTTAGTGATTGCTATTTTAAAGTCTATGCTTGATTTATTTGATAGGATATACTCTACAAAAGATGCTCCCACTTGGACTCCACCACCAACAAAGGATGTTGTTGAATTAATTAACACTTTCATAACTATAGCTTTACTGAAAAGTTCTCTCTCCATAATTCAAATTGTAAAAGAGTGAATAGTTTATCTTCAACATTAAATCCACTATCTAATGAGCTAAAAAGCTTCTTAACAGTGGTTTCTTTGAAGACACATTGATTATCTTTTAAGACTTCCTCAAAAAAATTTCTTATCGGGCCCGATGTCAGCAAGTCATGCAAGGGAAATTCAAAGCCTTGCTTTCTATTGAAATCAAAATTTGGTGGAAGTATTTTTTTTGCAAAATCTTTGAGAAATATTTTGGTGTTTTTATGTGAAAATTTTGCATCACTAGGGACTTCTTTGTACGCAAATTCTATCATATTCTTATCTAAGAACGGGGCGCGAACTTCTAATGAGTGCATCATGCTTGCTCTATCAGTTTTAACAAGGATATCGTTGGGTAAAAAATTCTTAAAGTCCATTTTTGTAAGAGTAGATTGTAAATCATTATCTTTTTTATCAATTATTAAAAAATTTTCGTTTAAAATATATTGATCTTTGAACAAGTTTTTAAATAATGTGTTCATTTGATAATGATCAAACTTTCTGAGAACTAAATCAATATCTTCAATAAAGTCTTTTCCAAAGTATTGAATCCAGTTCATCCCTTTTGAATCATGATGTAATAATCTTGAAATAATTTTTGAAAGTGGTATTCTTAAATATTTACTTATCCAGCTAAAATAAAATTTTAAGAAAGCTGATCTTCTATAGTAATTATACCCACCGAAAAGCTCATCCCCCCCATCTCCTCCAAGTGCAACCGTGCATTGATCTTTAACTAAACTACAGACCAAGCTTGTTGGTATCATAGATAAATCAATAATTGGTTCATCAAATTGTTTTGAAAGTTTTTGAAAGATATCTTTATCTATATTTCCAGCTTCCAATTCATAATGTTCTGTACCATAAAATTCTGAAATTAATTTTGCGTGAAGCGATTCATCAAAAGACTTTGATTTTGAAAATTTTACTGTAAATGTCTTTATATTTTTAACAGACCTGCTAGCCATAGCTGTGATGAGGCTAGAATCTAGACCTCCGCTTAGCAGAATTCCTAGAGGCACATCCGAAACAAGTTGTTTTGAAACAGCATTTTGGAAAATAGCTTCAAATTCGTTAAGGAGTATATTGTAGTCTTTTTGATTTTTTTTTCTTTTCTGTTTAGGAAAATTCCAATATTGATTAGCTTGAATTTTTCCACTTTCTAAATCAAAAATCAAAAAACAACCGGGCTCAACCTTTTCTATATTAGAAAAAATTGATGAACTGCCAGTGGTATATCCAATGGAAAGAAAACTTTTCAAAGAAGAATGATCTATTTCGCGAGGAATCTTTTTATCAGCCAAAAGTCCTTTTATTTCTGAAGAAAATTGTATGGTTTTGTTTTTGTGATAATAATATAAAGGTTTTTCACCTGCTCTATCTCTTGCAAGAAAAATTTTGCGAATATTTTTATCATAAATAGCGAAAGAGAACATTCCATTTATTTTGTCTAAGCAATCGAATCCCCATTTAACATAGCAATATAGAAGGACCTCCGTATCAGAATTTGACTTAAAAACAAAACCTTCGCGGTGTAAAATTTCCTTTAGTTCTTTATAATTATAGATTTCACCATTAAGAACAAGATAGATTGAATTGTCAAATACCATGGGCTGTTGTCCATTTTCGCTTAGGTCAATTATTGATAATCTATTATGCCCCAAAACCACATCTTGATCGATTGAATTCCACATACCATACATGTCGGGGCCGCGATGATTCATTACATCAAGTCCATTTGATACCCAACTAATATCGTCTATTTTATTTGTGGAGGCCGCACCTATAATCGCACACATAATTAGTGATCTTTTTGTGAGTTTGAAATGACAGATTTATTATTAAGGATGAATATTAAATATGCTGCAAAAATCTGCTTTATAGATTCGTTGAATATCCCAAAAATTAATAAACAAAAAATAAAATAATAGATGAATTGATATTTTTTTGAATAGTTGACATAAATGTTGTAGAGAAGATAAAGTTGGATTGCCATCCCTGTAAGCCCTGTTCTCATTAATACGTCAAAATATTGACTATGAATGGAACCCATTTCAGAAAATTGATATATACCTCTAAATCCAGTGCCGAATAAGGGATACTGAATGAAGATTTTAAATGCTTCAATCCATCTATATATTCGAATTCCTTCTGAGCTTCCTGAACTATTAATTTGAATATCACTTTTTCCAGAAATGAAATTCTTCAAAATAACAAAGATGTTATTAAATAATAATACAATCGAATTTTCTGTTGTTGAGAAAAAGATGACCAAAAAAACAATTAGTAAAGGTATGAGTAAAAGGGTCCAACGAAATTTTAGCTTGCTCAAAAAAATGATAAATGTTCTTGAATAATTATTTATTAATTGAATAAATACAGGTAGAGCAACTGCTAACCATATACTTCTTGTAAAGGTAATGATTAAGCAAGCAATCATTACAAAAATAACTAATAGATCAACTTTGGTTTTTTTTGATATAGAAACTGTATGGATTAGAGATAATGAAATCATTAGAGTAAAACGCTGAGGCCACCCTGGAACATAATTTGGCATAGCAGTCTTTGTATATGCATAGTTAATAAAATTGAATTCAGGATTGAGCGCGAAAATCAAAATTGCATAAATAGAGTAAAATAAGGATACATATTTTAGACCTTTGAATACATCATCAAGGGTAAATGGAAGCTTTACAATAAGTAAAAATGCGACTGAAACGTAACTAAAAAAACTTATAAGCTGAGCATGAATATCGCCGTTAGTTGGATGGATAAATACAATGCCAAAAAAAAGTGAAACCATTGCATGAATAAGGTAAATATAAAAAAAGGGGGGTTGATTTTTAAAACTGTATATTTGATATCTAAAAAGATAAAAAATAAATGAATAGTTTATATTAAAACCAGATACAGCGAAAGGTATAAAGGGAATAAATGGAAATTTACTCCTCACAATCTTCACGTGTTAATCATTCTAGCTACCGCTCTATTTTTTTTTACAAATAGCAGTGATCTCGCCAGACCATACAGCTGGAAATTTTTTTCTTATAGGTAATAAAAAAGGTAGCTTGGTTCCCCAACCTGTCCACTTTATCGGCTTCCAGCCGCAATCATTAAGCAAAATTGATAGTGTTTTTTTTGTAAAATAATGAATGTGCATACCATCCCAACCTGCTGTTCTCCATTCCTCAACAGGTGCACTAGTTCCTGTGATAGGAAGTATTCCAAAAAGCAACTGAAGCCTGTGTTTTATGTAGGTTATATTTGGAACAGTACAAATTAAAGTAGAATCATCTTTGCCGATTCTGTGCAATTCATCAAGAACTGTGTATGGATTAAGGACATGCTCAATTGTTGCTAAAGTTGCTATACAGTCTATGGAGCCGGTTTTAATATCAGGTATTTTTTCTCCAGAACTATCAGGAGTCTTAAATTCTAGTTTTTTACAGTAATCTTTATTAATTCTATCTCTGTTTTCTTCTGCTTTTTTTATTACAGAATTGCTGATATCAATACCAGTAACCCTATTAAAGTTTTTTGTTTTCGCTACTTGAAAAAGGAAAGATGCACTTCCAAAACCATATTCTAAAAAATTACCAGTAGTATCATTATCAATGAGCGGAAGAGTATGTATATCTCTTCCAACAGGGCCTAATTCAGGATCCCAAAATCTTTCAGCTGTATCTTCATAAAATTCATTTATATAACTCATTTATTTACCTTAGTTTTTTAATTTAAAATTTCACTTACAATTCTTTTCAATGATTTATTGTCCTCAAATTGAATAAAATCTTTAATATATTTTTTTCTTTTACTACTTGAGTCTAATAATTTAAGAATTTTTAAGTGATTTTTTAACAAATCAGAAAAATCTTTTTCGCTTGTGGAAATTTTTGTTAAATCATAGTTTTTAAATCTATCGTTAACAAATGAACATGAAGACCATTTCATGATTATTAATGGTTTTTTTAAAACTATTGGAATTAAAAGTGTTGAAGACGAATGGCCAACAACAACATCACTAGCATGTACCAATAAAGGCGTATTAGTTTCATCTATAATTGAAACATGTTTTGTAGAATTTCCGTATTGAAATAAACTATCATCATTAAACATTGAAGGATGTAACTTAACAACCAAGTGAAATGAGTTTGTTCTGCAGATTTTTTCGATTTTTTTCAACTCTTTGATTCTAGAATCTTTTGTCCATCCTGCATAACCAGATTCAACAAAAGGAGATGTTAGATACAAAACGGTTTTAGTATTGATTGGGATTTTATATTTTAACTTAAAGTCGTTTATTTCTTTATTATTTGGTTTGTTAATCAAAATTGAAAATGCATCATCAAGCTTTGGATTTCCAACACAATATACTTTTTCATCTGGATATCCATACATTTTCATGAAGAATTTTTTATAAACATCCGAAAAAACAAGTGCTTTATCAGCGTGAATCTCTTTGTTTGGGCGTGGATACATTGCTTTTGATGCTGGATCAATGAAAAGCTCAAAAAGAGCTCTCCATGGCTCAATTCTAAATAAATAGTAAAATTTGTATTTATAGGTTGAGTAAAGATAATTCGGGATAATATACTTTATATACTTTTGAAATCTTGACATTCTTTGATTGTTGAGCTGCTTAAATCTGAAATTATATTCTTCATTTTTTATGTAGCTTAAGTCTGTTTCTCTAGTGCCCGGCATTAAAAAAACAGACTTTATTCCAAGCGCTTTGCAGGAATAGTTAATTGCTCTATCTAGGATATAAAAGGATGTGAGATTAAGTACAACATCAGGCATTTCCTTTTTTAATGCTTTATGAATTAATTTAGTATTGTAATACCTTATCTCTTTGCAATTTACATCTTTAATTATTTCTTCATATTCTGGATATTTTTCATCGTCGAATGACGATGTATGTATTAAAAAAGAATCGATACCTTTTTTTTGTAATTCCTTATGAACAGGGGCAAGGTTTTCTAGACCGACAGTCCAGGTATCGATAAAACAAATTTTCATTTAAAGATTGCTTAGTTTTTTTGAAATATGACCGACATCATATTACCCCAGAATGGAGGGCTTTTTTCTACCTTATCCCAGTCGCCATTATTTTTTAAAATAATATCCTCTTGAAGTTTTTTATAGTCTTCTTTCTGGTTTTCATATGGGGTGTTTAGATAATCATACCTCTCTTCGTAAATAGAAAAATTGTCAACACCCATTAAAGCATGTAAAGTTTTTACAGAAAAAATGTTTATATGCTCAATTGGGTGAAATAATTTCCATTTTTCTCTATAAACCTCTGCACATAAACTATCAAGATTTGGGGTAGCACAAAAATATAGCAATCCCCCAGTTTTCAAAAGATCGCGAGATCTATCAAGCGCAAGCTTAGGATCTAGCAAATGCTCAATAACGCCTCTAAAAATTATTAAATCAAAAAAACCATCCTCAAATTTGTCGTTTCCAATTTCTCCTTGAAATACATCTATACCAAATTCTTCTTTTGCGTACTGAACTGCTTTAGG
>MDTA01066216.1_pt1 | contig 33319 bp, 35 predicted proteins | sample 811151 | NCBI WGS metagenome assembly MDTA01 (sample SAMN05326648, study PRJNA326480) | marine metagenome | isolation source: seawater | place: Indian Ocean: South | collected 2010
ACTGGCGTAGCTGCTCACGCCAGGCGCGAAAGCGTTGGTTCAAAACTGATGATCAGGTTTGAACGCATTAATTTGAGCGGCTTTATGCCACAATTAGTTTATCAAAAGCGGTGCGTGATAAAGCTGACGGGATCCCTGTTACGGCAGCGTACCTGTCAATAAGCTGGGCAGCATTTGGTATCGCGTGCGCTTTGCTGGTTGTTGGCCTTTGGAATGCTGAGGTGTTACTGTCAGAAAAAGGCTTTTATGGGCTTGGTTTCTGTCTCTCCATTTTTGGTGCCATGGCAGTGCAGAAGAATATGCGTGACGGGGATGGTGATTTGTCCATGCCCTCCTTGAAACGGACAACTGAAGATTAATAAAAAGCCTGGTTTTTACCAGGCTTTTTTGTTTCATCATTCCGACCAGTAAGCGTAAATTTGCTCTTTCATCTGATCATGAATGCGCCGCTTTTCGTCAAAGTCAGCCGGCGAGGTGAAATACGGCTCAATGTTTTCGATGCTGTTCCAGAATCCGGCACCCGGGATCCCGGCATCAGCGCCTGATGAACGGACGACGAGCGCTGAAAGGTATGGCGCATTTTGTTTATGAAAGACATGGTTAATAGCATCAAGGTGTCCACCTAGCACCTTACCAAGCGCACTGCCGCTTTCAGGGAGTCGGGGTCGGTCTTCATTGTTGATGCGTCGGTTATATGTGGCTGCAAGCGCACTGTAGGTGATCGTATCGGCGGCCATCGCCTGTTCGATGAGAATTGTCATAATTAAACGACGGGTAAAGCAGATAGTCTTTGCCATGTGGAAAGATTCCTTAGTTTCAGTTTTCACCTCTCGTGAGGGGCCGCCCAACATTGGACTGCTGTGACATCATAGCACAATGTGATTGTTGAGCAATAAAAAACCCGGCCAAGCCGGGTTTTGTTTATTTGATGCGCCGGATCTCGCTACTTTCCCACGGTTTGTACAACCTGTCCTGTTCCGCCTGCTCAAACAGTCGGTATGACAGTGTGAATCCTACGTCAGGATGATAAGTTGTCATGTTGGCGGCATGTTTATCGATGTCTTGCATGTCCTGCCAGGCGTCAATTGTATTGTATTCTTCACGGGTGTCAGGATATGCCCATCCCCATAGAGAGCAAAACTTTAACGCACCAGGAACACTGTCCATTTTGTATCTCTCACCGAGGGACGGATGCGGCAAAAACAATACCCCTTTCGTCATTTTGCCGGTGCTGTGCTCACTCGCCAGTGAGGCTTGCTGATAACAGAGTGATTGCAGCATGGCGCGAACAAAGCGTTCTGCAAAGTGGCACTGCCGATTTGGTACGACACAAATGGTCATCGATGGCGTTGATGCCCAGTCTGACAAATTGATCGGCGTTACGCCTTCCTGCTCAATGTCGAACGTTGCGGTTACCATCGTGCTTGCTAACGCAAGGTATTGATACTGCTCCCGCGAGGCGACATTTATTGCTTCCGGTTTGGTGAAGTGCTCTGGTCTGATATTAAGGCTGCTCAGAATGGAATGAAGCGGGGCGCGACGTCTTTTCTCGATGTTTTCCGCTGTCGCCGCCGCAATAAATTCGGCAGCGCTTGGTGGTGTACATAACGTGGTGCCGGCGGGCAACGCATTAAGGTAGCTCTCAATGAAAAAAGAGGAACGTCCTTCCCATAAACCGAGTCCGTTACCGTCGATGCCCAATGAAAACGGAGCTGTGGGAAACCGGGTCTGTATACCATGGATGAAAGGAGATTCTTCCTTTGTCCTTTGGTACCGCGGCCAGCAGGTATGAGGTTTCAGTGTCGGGTGTGCTGGTGGTAAAACCTGGTGGTTGTCATCAGGGCCCGGCTTGTCGACATTGAACAACCTGATGGGAACCCGTGCTGCGCTGTCATCCTGATGCCAGGCGTTGATGATGTTGATGGCCTGGGATTCGTTGACAACAATAAATCCACCATCGCGTTTAAGTTTGGGGATGCATATTGTCATAAAATCCGTGTACCCCTCACCATCCATGAGCACACTTACCCCTCCGCGCCAGTCTTTTTCGTTGAGCAGGCTTATAGGAACAGTTCGCTCCCGTTTGAAAGCGTCTTGCAGTCTGGTGTTAAAGGCCGATGAACCCCACACCGCGCTAAAAACGTCCTTATCATTAATGCCCGGTAATGCATGCATTTCGCGAAGTGCGGTGAGTACTCGCCGGCACCGCTTCCTTGCCCAGATCTGGAATGCAGGGAGGTTGTTAAACTCAACCCAATGTGAAAGTGGTTGTTCACCGTTATCCATCATCGCGTAGGGATCGAGATTAACCCCATCTTGCTGCATACGTTTGTCGTGCGCAACGAAAAGCTGATTAAAATTGGTGAAGTTCAGTGATTTCCCGATCAGATTTTGCGCATCATTAAGCGTGAACTGCTGATCTGGAAGGATGTTGTTCAGTGTGCGTTTTAGTCGCTTTGCTTCCGACTTAAATTTATCAAAATCAAGATACAACATGTGCGTATTCCTTGTGTACATCACAACGTCTTGGTTTGCTGATGAGCTCTCAATTCATGTACGCATGCGACATTGTGTGTCAGGTACGACATGTGTTTAATAAAGTTGAACAGGTCCCCTTGGGGTTGCCCCGCCTAAGCGGTAAGAGCGGCTTGCGTCCTGAACGCAAGCGCATTATAACAGGTTTTTTGTCTTTTTGTTTTTTTTAGGCGGATTGTTGCCACCCGCCATGTGGTTAAGATTTAAAAAGAAAGGGATGCAGGCATAAAATCGTTGCTGCAAGAGCGGACACCACCATGAACAGAACGGATAAAAGTTCGGACGTAGGTAACATCGGGGTGGGCCCATACGACCTGCCTAAGTAAACGTCAAGCAGCCCGGTAACCATAGTGGATGCGAGAAGTACAGTTAAGCCATATAGCATTGAGAATGCAAATATGAGTGTTCTAAAGAGCGCCCAACCTTCGCCCCAATTAGGATCAATAATGGACGTTATTGCAGGGAAAATCCACGCAAGGAGGCCGATGACGACAAAGTTCTTCTCTGAACCTTGATAGCGGCCGCCGTCAGAGCGGTATTTTTCTGTCTCGTTATGGGCATTCTCGTTCTTGTCGAGATTGGCGCTTTCGTTATCGGACGTTTCACATCCGCTCTTATCCTCACCCACGTCTTGGAGTGATTCGTAAGATGGCAGGTTGAATGTTGCTGCAAATGATTTGGCTGTTTCCAGTGACGTTTTACCGCCAGCCTCAATACGCTGGATCGTTCTGACGGAGATGCCTGACGCCTCGCTCAGCATATCCTGTGTCCAGCCTGTCGCTTCACGCTGAGATTTTAAATGAGGTAAATAAAAATTGGTTGTCTGCATAATTTTGCTCCGTGTGGCAGAAAGTTCATCCTGATGACATGCTATCAGTGTTGCACGAAAGCCAATCCGCCATATTACCGCCATGGCGGTAAAAAAAAGACCCGCCATGAACAAGTAAGTTTATTTTTCTATAGCCTTAAAGGCTGTCAACCAAATCTACGGTTTGCCGGCGGCAATGTTGCATTGATCGCCGTGAGTTAAAATCAAGCGTACCGAGGATAAAAATCGGCACCAGAAAAAAGGTGGCTGCCGCAACAGCAAGAAAGGTTAAAACAAAAGACGTTATCATTGAATTGCCTTTTCGGGGTTGATTCTGTCGCCATAAAACTTGATGGTGCCGACCAGAAAGAGTGGGTAAATGAAGGTGGTTAGCAGAATGACTCCGGTGACAATTGCTTCAAATAACGTTTTGTATGTCGCCGTGTCAGGGATCAGGTGGAGCATAATAAGAGATAAGCATCCTTTTACGCCGCCGAAAACCATGACTTTGTACCACGAGAATGAAATGTTATGCATTCCTCTTATCGTATTGGACAGTATGCTGAAGTTTGCCATCACGACGATACGAATTAGCGTGGAGGCCACAAACACAGACACAATCTCTTTCCAGTACTTTTTAAGTTGTGCGAAGTCTACCATGTCAGCGAGTGCCAGGAACATGATGGTGACGGCGAAAATAACTAAAAGCTGAATAAACTTCTGGATAGCTTCGTGGTTTTCCTTATCGACAATGGCCATAATATTGCCTGCATTTTTGGCCAACGCCTCTTCAATACTGCGAATACGATTGAGCAACACAGTATTGGTTAACATGACCGAAACAATAATGGCGAGGATCCCGCTGAAATGGAAATGCTCAGTGATCGCAAAACTGGCAAATGGCGTCAATAAAAGGATGCAGGTTTCAATATAAACATTCTTCGTTGCCCTCATTAAGAGCAGACCAATCCAACCAATGATCGCACCTATCCCAACGGCACCAAACACGACGAGACAAGCCCTCACTCCCATGTCTGCAATGGTAATTGCTTCCACGGATGTTTCAGCATGCAGAGCAAGAGAGAACATTACCAGCGCGGTGGCTTCGTTAAAGCAGGACTCGCCTTCCACCAGCACTTTTAGATCTTTGGGGACTTTTTGGGTTGAGAATATGGCACTGACACTGCACGGATCAGTAGCTGTTACCATGCACATAAGCATAACAATGGCGGCAATCGAAAGGTTGTAATCAGGAAGCATGTACTCGCTTATTGCCACCACGGCACCGACCGCGAGAGCAACGGAAACGCCAGCAGCAAAAAACAGTGACCATGCATGTTTTTTGACGTATGACCAGTGTAAATGCAGTATATCCAGCGTTAGCAGGATGGGGAGTAAAATAAAAATTATTTGGTCAAATTGATAATGTGAAGTGATGACGCCGGCAAAACCAGCATATTTCATCATTAACACAACCACAACAGTCGACACGGACGCTGGGAGCTTGACCTTGTCCTGAATAAGTTGGGTAAACACTGCCACCAGTAAAACAAAAACAGCTACATTTAACATGAGGTACCGAATAAAAATGAAATAATTTATATCTGAAAGGTACCACAATAAAGTATATTTTAAAACAAAAATGTTTTGATTTTTGTGGTGACGGTGCTGTGTTACAGGGCCCTTTAATCAGGTTTGAAAAACTCTCCGTGATGCGGGTCTATCCTGCATTATTGGGTGAGCTGTTCACAAAAAGCGCAGCGAACGGAACATTACTGGTTAAATTTCTGCTTTTTATTGTTTTATTTTCATCAATTTTAATTTTACCAACTGAACTGTGATATGTTTATTTTTTAACCTTAGGAGAGTGGTATGAAAAAATCTTTCATTGCGCTTGCCCTGTTTTCGGCTTTTTCAGTACAAGCTGAAGTTGTTCAGGATTTGAGTGGCTGGCAGACGGATGGTAGCTCGGGCAACTGGACCTACAATGCAGAGTCAAACTCATGGTACCAAAGTGAAAACACAGCGACAGGGACATTTTTGTACGATCCCAGCGCAGATGCCTTAGGCAAAGCGGTTGAAGGTTCAATAAAAGTCGGTGGTGGTGATGACGACTGGATAGGTTTTGCTCTGGGGTACGATGCCGGCGATGTAGACAGTCCGGATTCTGACTATTTACTGTTAACCTGGAAGAAAGCAACACAAGGTGGCATGCTCATCGGTATGGACATGTGGCACATAACGGGCTCCCTTGGTACATCAAGCCTGTTCAGCCCATACAGTCACCCTTCGATGACGCACGTTGCAAATGCATCCACACTCGCTGATACCGGGTGGGCAACGGGGGTAGACTACACGTTTTCTTTAACGTATGAAAAAAGCGGCGTAGGTGTTTTTGTCAACGACAACCTTGAGTTTGCGCTAACGCCGGGTGATGTAGGACTCTCTCAGTTCCAAGGTGGCAGTTTTGCGTTTTTCAATTACTCGCAGGGTGGTGTGACCTATGATGGTGTGACGTTTGACAGTGTTGAAGCCGTCATATCAGAAGAACAGCGGGAGCAGATTGCGGCAGAAGTGCCATTGCAAGGTGGTGCCGCGGCCATGTTGCTGGCCGGTGCTGTAGGTTTTTCAAGAAAGAAGCGGGTTAACACGTAGTTTTCGCCTGCTGTTACAGCCAGTGAAATTTGGATGGTGTGGGCGGCTCAAAAATAATGTCGGCCACATCTTCCGTCTTGTTGACGACATTCTCGCCTTCACTTAATTTGCTCCTTTCAGTTTTGGCCAGGTACAAACTGCTGCCATGCAAAGATATGTTTTCTGAAACAACCTGAATATATTCCCAGCTCCCTCCATCAATGAGCAGGGCGATAACCGTTTTATTTTTAAGCTGCTGTACAGCCACCAGGTCAATTCGCTCCCCACTATGCTCCAAACTTCCTGTTGTTACGCTGCACCACATTTCACAAGTGAATAAATGATAGGGCGCTTCCATGTTGAATAGCGCTGGCGTTTTATTCTCAGGAACAACCAATGTGTCCACGGGTTGATCAGGCATCATTTCGATAATAAACAGATCTGGTTCATCTTCATCTGCCAGCGACCCATACGAGACTGCGGAAAAAAGTGATACTGTGAAAAACATAAGTATGAAGCGAATTTTATTTTTCATAATACAGTGCCTTATTATGTAATTTTAACAACTAAATGCGATATCGCCTTGCAACACCTTGATGACAAGATCGAGATCTTGTTTTACTGTTTGTTTTTCTTTACTGCCAAGAAGATAACTTGCATTATAAAATGTAATCAGAACGGTGTCATTGTGTAAAGCGGTTACGTTGAGTTTTTTGTCTGCATGGCGTTTAACAAATGATTCATACGTTTCTTTCCGGTATTTTTCAAGGTTGATGATGCTGCCCGGCTTAATGTCGCCATGGATATTTGGGGTATCAGGTATGAGGTCGGGGAAGGCTTCATAAACAGATAGGCAAAGTTCAGCGCTTCGCTGCGCAATGCTGGTGATGTGCTCTTCATCGCTCTTTTCGAGCTGGTACCCGAAACTACATTTGCAAGCAAGGGTAGGGCGGTTGTGCCATTCACTATGCTTGTTAAATGAAACATTTCCCGGTGATTTGTCATGAGGTAGGTTTATTGTTACATCCCATCCCAACTGATGCATGTATTGTATAAGCGGAAAGAGTTTTTTTTGCAAAACAGGTCTGATTGAAGTGATGCTTTTTGTGTTCAAGGTATGATCTGTCATGACAGGCTCCTGGCGAGATATTTCACATCATGCTCAGATAGATAAGAAATCTGCAAACCGTCACCAAGACAAATAAACCCCTCCTTCAACATGATGGATACGGCAGCCTCAGAACGGGTAGTGCTTTTTGAATATCGAGCATTAAAAGAGGCTGACATGTGCTCTAAAAGCGCGACATTTCCCTTCTTTGATGCTTCAAGCAGTTCAGGATCGTCCCGTAGTATGCCATTACTGTCGATGCGAGATGATGGGAATTTATCGTGGAAGACCCGTTTCATCTCTGTGCAGAGTGTAACCATTTTTTTGAGTGCAACAATAACAGATTGTTCAGTGCTGTCATGGCTAAAATAACCATAGCGAAAACCGGATACAACCATGTTTAACCATCTTGATGCTTCAGCGGTGATGCGCACTCTGCTTGTGTGTCCTACATACGTATCAGACGTCATCGATACTTTCCAGCCCTCGCTCTGCAAAAGAGCCGTTAATTCAAAAACAGAATCCGGCAGGCTGTCCAGTAAGGGAAGCGTTGCTGTATCGATACTTACGGTCACGTTTATTTCGCCATGAGAAGGTGGTGAGCTATTGCGTTTGCCAGTGAGGCCAGGTGTTCAGGTGCTTTCGTGTTGTGAAGTCCGACAGCGTGTCTGAAGGTGCCGTATTGTGGGACCGTGTTCTTAGCGTAAAAGTCGAAAGTGTAATACTCGCCGGCTGTACTGTCATGTAACGTAAAGAGTAAAAAGTCCCCGTTCATGATGTCGCCGGCAAAATAGCGTAATGCATGCTTGTGCTCATCAGCGATGGCGTAAAGATCTCCGGCTGTCTCAGGAATAGACAGAGAAACATCATGGGGTAAAATAGCATACACCTTTTCAGGGATGTTCAATTTTGCCTGCGGCAACACGGCACTGGGCGGGAACGGTGTCATAAATCATCTCTTATTTTTTGTTTTTTCGAGATTACCACAGGGTTGTTCTTTATTCAACAAAATAGTTGTTAAAAATAAAAGTAAAGTACAACAAAAAAGTTTACCAACCGCGACTTTTATGAGACAATAAACTCTCACTCACACAGGTAATAAAGGTAGCTGGATGAAACTTCTTAATCAACGTTTACTTCACAACGCAGAAGAACTTTATATTTTCCCACATGACTTGCTTGCACAGTGGAAATCTCGTTTTAACGGCGTTTACCATGCATGGCTGGCGCACGAAAAAACAACACTTGAAGAAGTTATGGCGTGGAGAAAAAGTGGCAAGGTTCCCGGGGCCGTTGCGGGAGCAGCGTTGAACCCGAATTTGAACGAGGGGTTTTATCAATGGATAGCAGAGCGTGGTAATGCAAAAGCACTGCTCTCTCTTTCTGTAAATGCTGCGGTTCCGGAAAGCGTGCTTACGTGGATGGTTAACGAGGATCACTACGCAACAATGCTGAAAATGATAGCTGTCAGGGAAAAAACGGTTGTGGACACCATTCCTGAGAGCGAGATGGTGAAAAACCTCATTAACACACTCATGCTAAACATTGCCCGTCATAAAAATACGCCACTATCAACACTAAGAAAGCTTGCGGCTGCCCCCTTTAACGAAGACGTCAGAATTGTGGATGCTCTGACTAAGAACGCCACATTCAGGGAGGCGGGTCCATTTGAATTAATGACAACTAAATTTGTCATGGAACGTAGGAGAGTGGCCAGCGATTTCCGTCTTAGTCAGGAAGAAATCATGACGTTCTGGAAAGCGGGTGTTGATTTGCGGTGCGCGGTATTAAAAAACCCTCACCTTTCACCCGCGGTTCTCAGTAAGCTTGCCCAAATGACGGACGAGAAAGGTAAGGCTGCGATTACCTCAAACCCTTCCGTCGGTGTTGAATTGCTTGAAAGTTTGTCAGGCGATCCATCGGCGTTTGTTAGAAGTGCTGTGGCGCTGTGTGAAAAGGTGAGTGGTGCAATACTTTCGCGGCTGTCGAACGACCGTAACACGAACGTGGTCAGAAACGCGGCGGCAAACCCTTGTGCGGATAGTGCGTTACTGAATGCTTTATCAAGGCGTCCTGAGGCGTTTATTCGCGAGGCAGTAGCAAAAAACAAACATACCTCCGGCGAAACCTTGTCAGCGCTTGCAAAAGATTCATGCGACAAAGTGCGCGCAGCCGTTGCCTCTCACCCTTCAACGCCGGTGTTGAGCTTGAAAATCCTGTCTTCGGACAAAGTTTCAAAGGTATCTTCGTCGGTGGCGTCCTCGCCGAGTATGGGGATTATCACGGAGCTTGAAGAACACCATGCGCTTTTAAAGAATTATGGTCAGGGTGCATTCAATTTTCATTCTCTCATGTCACCTAAAAAGGTAATGAAGCTTTTAATCAATTCAAAACACCCGAGCGAATTGGCGTTTATTTTTGGTTCAGGTCATGCGGGTGCTGTCGATGGTTTGATTTCACTTCAATCTGCATTTATTAATGAGCGTCTTAAGTTGAACCGAGCTGATTATTTACTGGCTTTAGATAAAATTAATGAAAATGTTGCAGGTAAGCGCCGCGCCGGAGCAGCCGTAGAAGCAGACTACATGAAGATTTTTATAAAATATCTTGGGGTAGACTTATTGGTCGCTGTGCTTGCGCAATATGAGCCGGATGAAGCGAAAGACTGCATACGTATGGCTCATGCATTATTGTCTTTCGAGCGTAAAGAAAAGAACAGGGAAAATCTTGCCGCCATTCTGAAAGTCGTTGAGAGTGAGCGTGTTGATTTCCATGATTACCTGACAAGCAAAACAAAAGATTTGTGGAGAGAAAAACTAAATGGGTTTTTCCATAAATCATTACTCCCTTTCGTTCCGGAGGCAAACGACTTGCTTGCTGGTGGGTGGGGGGTCAATTTGCCGGGCAATGCTTTTGAGCTTGCGGCAATCGGCGATGCGCAAAGCCATTGTGTCGGTGGACCCTATTACGCGCAACAGTGTGCTGAGGGTACCAACATTATTTTTCAAATTATGCCTCGCGGTGATATGCGGAGAGGATACACGTTTCAATATGCGAGGAATGGACGGTTGCTTCAAGCCAAAGGGTTTGGGAACTCCGCTGTGCCAGAAACAAGAAAGAGTGAAAGTAAAGCTGTTATGCGGCTTTTCATAAAGGCGATGAATGGTCAGATTAAACCTGCCCAAGTCGATGATTGCGCAGCTTAACTACAACAAAATTGTTTATTTTTGCGGGTGGTTATGAGACAATGTATTCATTGAATTATTGCAAAGAGAGCTGACAATGAGCGATAAAAATATAGCTTGTCCACAAAATGACGAAGACGTTTCAGGCGCTGAGTCAATGATGCTGAGAAAAACAAGAACGCCGGCTGATGTAATGCGCAAGATGCGTCAGTTTATGATGGTCAATGCGCCTGAAATAAACAGTGCAAGTATTATGGCAATGTCTTCTACGGCTCTGGAAAAAGTGAAAATAGTTCGTGTTGAAGCGCCAGGTGATGATCTTGACTCCAACGATGAAGGGCGTTCAAATGGGGTTGGTGACCCTGCATCAACGGCGGTAAGAGCAGTTGGTAAGCAAACGCCTAAATGGACAGATTTGACGATGATGCCCGGCATGTCGAATGATGCGATAGCGGTATTGGGGGCGAGCATTTTTGCTCATTTTGGTCTTGAAAGCGGCGGCTCAGTAAGAATGATTGCCTCAACGGAGCATGGCGACCTTTTGAATAGCGCGATGGAAGTCAACGCTGTTCTCAACTTCCTGGAAAACTATGCACAAAAGCATTCCGAAGACAACATGGTTATGTCATTCGAAGGTGTTATTGATGGGTATGCACCTCAGGTGCGCCTGTATCACACAGAGAACTTTGCCTATCTTGCTGTTTTCGAAGACACGGGTGTAAAAGGCCGTTATATCTATGCCTTTAAGCGCAGCGGAAACAAACTTGAGTATGGAGTTGAAGCATGATGAAATGCAGGGAAAGCATTATAATACGAGCCCAAAAAGACTTTAATCCCAACATTGTCAGCCTAAATACGGACGCAATAGCCACTCTGACCTTGCCTGATCTTTCGCATGGTTTTGATGATTTCAGCTATATTGCACCGGACTGTTCTGTCGAAGAATTGGCAACGCTTTGGTTGGTTTTTAGCGCTCAGGCTTTTCAGTTCAAACACAAAGAGAAGCATGGTGGGTTATCAAAAATCCACTACCTGGATTCTACGGGGTCCAATGCTGTACTAAAGATGATACGGGACAGTCATTCGGAGGGCGGTTTTCAACAGATGCGGGCTTTGTTCCGCACGCTGCCACTTCACGAAGAGCGGGAATCTATCCTTAACGAGATGTACAGTGATGAGTCACGCATACAGCTGGCAAGCCAGGGCATAATTTCGTCAGCCCGGAAAGGATGGGTGTCGTGTGACCACGCTAAGCAGCTGGCGGATATGTTCCCGAAGAGCTTTAGTGATCCCTATCTAAAAAAGGCACAGCTTGCCGTGTCTGCGATTGCAGGTTGCGTACAGCACAGGGAGGGTGTCATTGTGAAAGATAACCTCACTGCGTTCGCTGATTACGAGGTGCCAAGGGTCTTGCGCCACTTCGGTATACTTACCTATTCACCGGCGTTATTGGCAAAAATAGAAAGTGGGGTGCAGATCGAAAAGGATAGTGTTGAGGAACGCGCGTTGCGTGGAGCAACAATCCTTGCCATAGAAATGATTGCTGCCCAGTTTGGCTATTCAGCGTCTGCGCTCGATAACTATTTTTGGGGAGCTCAAAAAGAAATCGGTGAAACGCCAGTGCATTTCACTGATACAACCTGTTATTAAGGTTAGGATTCTACGCATGCAGAGACGGGGAGTCCAAGGATGGATACCTCATTGTTATTCAGCTCTTTCGTTAAACTGTACAACATGTCCGATGTGCAGTTTTTAAGAGACAGTTTCCAAAATGAAGGCATGAAAGGCCATAGTTCTTTTTTTGCTAACATGCCCGGGTACAGGGCAGGGCCGTCATGATAACAAAGCACCTCTTTCACGTCACATGCCGCGTGAGAGTCCAGTTTTCTTAACTGCTGAGCAAGTTCATTAAGCCCGGCCTTTTGCATTTCCCTTGGCATATCAGTATTCATGTAAACAGAATGGTTCCCACTTTGATCGGGATCGTCGTCAAATACAACTTCTATCTTGTCAAGACGATACTTCCACTGCATAAGTGATATGTCTTCAGACTGACAAATTTCATCATACTCATCACGAAGTCTGGTTATCCCGGAACGTATGAGCGCTTGTTTTTCGTCAGACGTTAATGCCCTCAAAACCACTTTCAGGTACTTAAAGGGGGTATGCAGTAAGTAGTTCCCGTCAGCGATTACGCCGGAAATGGTAACGGATATTTTGCCTTTTTGCAGGGCTGTATGGGCGATATTGAAAAGAAATGTCATGACAGGTATGTTCCCTTATCCTGATGTGCATCCATTTGTTATCACGATGATAACAGGTTTTAGTCGCCACACAAAACTTTTTTATGCTCAATAAATGTTGCTTTAGGTATTGGAACAACAATAGTGTGATAGTATTGTTTTGCAAAGCCAAAAAGGGAATTATGATGTCAGCGATCATGACTGATATAGCGAGAAGTAAAGCGAAGAGCATTCTCTTTGAGAGAGAGTCTTTCCTGGTTGTCGATCCTCATTTCTTGCAGCGTCCGGATGATGAGCTTATCAAAACGGAAGATATCAACCTTACCGTTTCAAGTTTGGTAATGAAGCAATACGACGTTATTCTGCCCGTAGAAAGACGGTATAAAAACGAAAGGTACTTATCTTCTGTCTCACCGTTAATGCTTGATGTGCCTCAGTGGATGGTTGCCAGTGAAAAAGTCATAGATCTCGAAATGATATGGCGGATTGCAGACAAGATGGCTGTTTGTCATCGCATGATGATTTCGCTTATTCCTCCTTCTGATGATAATCCTGATAAAAAATGGGTTTACCGGCCAATGAAGATTGAGGGAGAGAAGATATACCGGTTTGCATGTCCTGATCACAGGGCCTTCCTGAATCCGGAAAGTTACGTTGATCAAACTGACAAGGAAATGCTTGCCAATCTGATGTCTCACCGGCGAATGCAGAACGGGATGAAAACGTTTGAGTTGCAAGTCTGCGGCGGCACTCTAATTGAAGAGCATATCTCTTGCAGGCCCGAAATGATTAAAGCCGGGGGCGATGCGGATTGACACTTGTGTCTGGTAGAGATCTTTCTAATTTGTGCTCTTCTGAGATTTCAGGGTAGAATTTGCGCAACGCGCCTGAAACCACCATGATCTGAGCCAGCCCGCTTGCACCTTCACTGAATGCAACTTGTAATGCGCACGATTGACTGACTGGTGGCGTGATTTTATGCTCTTTAAACGACTCTGCCAGGCGGCGTCCATTTTGTTCAACAGAAAGCTCAGGTAGGTACTCAAAGTCATTAAGTGCGGTCTGTATATTTTTTGTGGTATCAGAAAGTAAAAAGGTATCTTCTGACATCGGATTGAACCGTGTAACGGATTTTTCGTTAAAGACAACAGCGTGAAATCCACTGAGTGCGTTTTTGCCAAGCGGTATAATCAACCCATCGCTATCCAGATAGCCTTTCATCTTTTCTTTTACCATTGCGTCATCAAAGTGTACCCACCGGTGTTCCGGCGGCGTATTGAAAAAAACAGATGGATCCACGCCGGCGGAAAGTAACACTGCGTGAAACTTTGTGTCGTTATCAGCAAGAGGTGATGGGTGAAAAGCATTCTTTATAACGATCCCTTGGCGCTCAAAGCTGTTTTCATCCGGCGCGCTTGAAAAAGGTGCTGTGTTTTTTTCGCCTGTGGCGTATAGCAGAGTCTGCCGCACGGCCTGATTGCCAAATGATGCGGGCAGGTTGAGCGTTGCCTCCATCACTTGCTCGATGGTCTTTTTGCCGGCAAGCATGTCTTTAATTACACCAGCCCCGGGACATCGCCCGAATTGCTGAATAATAGCGCGCGCCATCAAGAGAGACAGATCGTCATCTGATGATGATTTGCGGTATTTTCTGTACGTTTCGCGCAATAAATCTAAGCTGGCGTTGAGCCCGCCGTTTTGTTTGACGGCTTTGTAGGCATCTTTATTTGTTAGCCCGGGGAGGGTAAGGGTAAATGTGGGGTTTCGCCTGCCTTCTTTTCTGACCAGGCCAGCTTGAACAAGTTCCATCAGGGAGGAACGCATTTTGTCGCTAACCGCCTTGTTCTTGCTGTTACCGTCTATTTTTAAGGTATGGCCATCTTCTGAAATAAGTTTCCTCAACATCGCTTCAGGTGATAGTTCAACATTGCGCCTTTTTTTGTTCCTTTCCCTGTTTATTAAGCGTTGGCGGTTTTCAGGCGAAATGGACGCATAGGATGTGGCACCACCGCCATCCCTTCCCCTGGTGATAATTTTGTCTGCAATAAGCTGACTAACTCTGCCCTGAAGTTGTTTTTTGATGTCCGGAGGCGTGTTTTTAAGTATGTAGAACTGGCCTTTCGACGCTATTATCGAGAGGATTTCGTCTGTACTGTAAAGGGGGGTTGTCGGTTTGTTCATGTCGCCTCCGTGTCAGTTTTTATTTTATCACAAATATAAAACCATCAGACAGCTATTTGTCCTTTGTTGCGCCAGTGGTGTGATATGATTAAGTATGATATTTGTCGCAAGGAGTGCGAATGTGTTTTTTATCGGCTTTATGCTCTTGCTTGGTTTTTCTTTCTCTACGGCCATCAACTTAAAGTTTATTAGTGGGTATCGTCAGCTCGGAAACGTGTTGTCCAGCCTCGCTTGACTGTCATCAATGTTCATGAGTGCGTTGGGGTTGATGTTGATTAACGACGGGGTAATAAAAAGTATCACCCCCGTCTTGTCGGATTGGCGCATTTTACCGGTTTTAACGGTAGAGTTTACGTCTTTTTATTTTGCGAAAAAAAACTTTGAGTTCAACAGCAACAGTATAACAACAATCAAGTGTGCCATGTTATCTTCAATTGTTATTGTTCCCGTATTGAGTTTGGTGCTAACTCCTTTGATGGGATTTCAGTCAACACTTTTGGTTGGCTATGACTCCATGTTGGAGTTTGGGGTGTGCATGACTGTGCTGATCTCTTTTATAGGGTTATACTTTTTTGATAAACGCAGTGGTACGGTGAAATCGTGGTTTTACCTTGTTGCCTCACCGCTAAGCCTGTCTTTAAGCATGTTTTTCAGCACAAAATTAATGCAAACCCACGGCGGGTTCTCTGTCATGCTACTTGTTAGCACATCTAATTGTGTTTTGTTCTTCCTGATCGCTATGTTGTCAGGCGAGCTCGTTAAAATAAAGAACACGCCTCCCAAAGTGTACGCGGTAGTTGTTGGGACAGGAATAGCCCTGGTGCCACTAAACGTTTACGCTGCAACCATGATAGCGGTAGAATTTATCACTCTGTTAAAAAGGTTATCTCAAATTGTTGTGGGTGTCGTGCTTGATGGGGTCATCCACAGGAGGTATACGCTTTCACTGAAAGATACCCTCCTGGTAATATCGCTGTTTATTATGGCCCTGATATTCTACAATATTAAGCAGGTCTGATTGAATGCTCACTTCCGTCATTCATAAGTACATGCATATTGTCGATACATTTACGCACCGAAGTCATCATGTCGTCATAGCTTGCGTAAAGCGGGTGAGAGGTGCCGTGGGCAGTAAGGATCTCGCCATCCTTTATGCCATGCATGGTGTTGACGTCCGTATTGCCAGCGCGAAAATAAAACTGATATTCAGTCTCACCGTCTGAAAAACAGTTTCTCCGGATGATGATATGCTCAACAACCAGCTTTTCCACGATGACTTCATGTTTGCACAACATGTTGGTAGGGCTCAATTTGAACAGTTCCTTTCCGACAGGTAACAGCGCGGGAACTTCAATCTCTTTGCTTTCAGACAGAGGTTTAACAGTAAAATCGCTAAAATAGTTGTCGAAAGTCAACTTTAAGAACTCCCGGTCTTCGTTCAGTTCGGACATAAATTTTTCAAGCTTCTTTTTTTCTTCTTTGAAAAAAGAGAGTTTGGTTTTGGCAATGAACCATTTGTTGCGGAGTGAAGTCAGCATTTTTTCTCTGGCCAATACAGAATCAGAGGACCTCTCATGCCGAGAAGTATACTCGGCCTTAACGGCCTCTTCCGGCGTCGCGTATCCACTTTCTAATAAATCTTTTTCTGTCGCAATAAATTCATGCACAACCTTACTGTTAATGTCTGCACTCCAGAATCGCTTTATTTCCGGATATTGCTTCATAAGCTCCGCAACGGTAATAATCATTAGGCAATCGTCCCTTCTTGACTGAGATTGACACCGTCAAGGCAAGTTCGGCAACTGAAACCTTTATAGGAATGGTTTACCATGTCGATCAGTTCGCGGCGGGTCATTGACACACACTGAGAGTTAAAGAAGGCGACGCTTTCGCCTTTGCACGGCTCACAGCGCTGTTCCAGTACGATTTCGTCAGAAATAATAGTATATGCAACATGAACCGGGCGTTCTTTCTGAGAGCCGCTGTGAGAAAGTGTGATGTCGGGTTCAGTTTTATTTCCATTTAGGCGTGAAAACAAGCCGTCCACATTAGGTCTTACCAGTAAGCTTTCCATTCTTGATGCCAGCTCACCTGCCAGCACTTCCCGATCGCCGGCATCATCAGTGCAATAAGCGTTCAACTCTTCAAGATCGGAAAGGATAGCTGTGTACAAAGAGCCTACTTGCTCATTTTTGCTTGATTCAGTCATTGTATAGATTCCTCTTGGTATGTGGAGCTATTATATCATTGAGCGTTAAATATTGAAACTTTTTTGTTGTAACTTTAAATAAAAAGAAAAAAGACAATTATGATGCATTTATCGACGGAAAATGATATTCTCATTTTTCACAATATTTGTTAGGGGCGTGCCAGCGTGCGGTTAATATTATTTTTTATTTTCCCTCTTATGTTTTGGTTCTCAGCCAAAACATTGGCTGACGACGCGCGCGATGCAGTAATTAAAGAGCTTACCGTTCTGGCCAGTCCGGAAAAAAGCGCACAAATATCAGTCAGTGAAATCGTCGAACGCTCGGATGCAGAATACCACAGAGCAATGTCAATTGGTGCATTCGACCTGGCTTACGAGGCGAGCAGCATAGCAGCCTTTAATCTTTCCCTTATGGGACAGGATGCAGATGTTATGACGCGCTACCAGGAGAATGTTGACAGCCCCTACCAAAAGGATAACTTTAAGGCCACTCTTCGTTTTAACTGGTCTATGATGAACACCTATGCGCGGAAAGAAGATCATGAGAACGCAAAGGTTTTCATAAGGAAAGTTGAAAAATCATTGCAGGAAGAAAATTTTTCCCTGCGTAACGCTGCGTTCATAAAAACCGGTCTGGGGCAAGCGTATTATTGGCTTGGTGATTACCAAAAAGGTATTGGCTACCTGAAGTCGGCCAAAGAGAACTTGCTTGAACTCGATATTTCTGAGGGCGAACGTGAGCGACTCTTGCTGGGTATGGATTTACGCATCGCCAATCTTTACTTTGAGCTTGAAGACTACGAAAAATCCCTGTCTTATTATTTGCAAGGGTACGAACACTCCCTTAACGCCAATGATAAATCGATGATTGCGGTCTATCAGTTTAATATCGCACTTGCTTATGAATTGATGAAGGCGTGGGATAATTCTATCCGTTATGCAGACATGGCAATGGAAAGCAATAAAGCTGTTAACGACTTGACCTATTATGCCATGTCCATGGAAATAAAAGCGAAAGTGTTGCGTTATAAAGGGTACTACTTATCTGCCGTTGATTACGAAAATAAGGCCATCAACATTTATCGTGAAAACGACAATCGGGACAATGAATTGTTTGCCTACATTCAGCTTGCGATGACGTATCTCGACATGGGAGATATTAATCAGGCTGAATCTCTGCTATTGAAGCTACAAGCTTTGCCTGACGAAGAGTCTAAGACGATCAGAAAAGAAGTGGCCTACTGGATGTTGAACTATTCCGTTTTCAAGGAAATTGACGATTATGCGGCCGCGCTTTTTGCGCTGGAGAAAGTGCGAAGCATTGAGTCTGAAGAAGTCCGACGCAGAGAAGAAATGAAAAGCGCCAGGTTGATGGTGGAGTATGAAGTTGAAAGCGCGGCGCAAAGAAATGCCGAATTGGAAAAAGAGAACCAGTTGAAGACATTGATGCTTGAAGCGAGGCAGGCTGAAGAGCAGGTTCAGAACTATAAGATATACAGCCTTCTTGGCCTTTTTGTTGTGCTTGGTGTTTTCATTTTAAGAGAGAGAGGCAGTTCAGCCAGAAGCAGAAAGATGGCGAACACGGATCCTCTGACATCAATCCCAAACAGACGGGGTATTGAGAGTAAAGTATTTGATGCATTAAGAGAGCAGGAGAAAAAAGCCACACCGATCTCTCTTTGTATCGTAGATTTGGATAATTTTAAAGTGATAAACGACAATCACGGTCACGACGTGGGTGATATGGCGCTTAAGCACTTTGTTAAGATTTGCCAGTCTTGCCTGCGTAGTGGTGATCATCTTGGTCGATTTGGTGGTGAGGAGTTTTTATTGGTTCTTCCTGACGCTGACAAAGATGCGGCAACGCAAGTCTTTAAAAGGTGTCAGTCTGCGTTAAAAGAAAACCCTCTCCGTGTTGGTGACGAGGGGATTGAAGTTTACATGACGATCAGTATGGGGATATCCACATCCTACACCGTGACAGGGGGCGCTGGAGCAACCCTGAAGCAGCGTTATGAAACAATGGCAAAACTGCCGACATAAATGTTTACAAGGCCAAAGGGGCTGGCAAGGATGCTGTGTTTGCAACTTGTTAGTCGTATTTTTACGTTTTAGTTTTTTTTATGATAAATTACTTACCATGGTGACTTTTGCGTCGCAAGATTTAGTATCGGATTGAGAATTTTTAATGAAACTAAAAACAACACTGTTTTGCGCCTTGATGCTTTCTTTCGGTGCGAACGCTGAACTTATAGAGACAGATTGGAAAGCCGGCGGAGACGCACTGGCAACACTTCATGAAGAAACCGGTCTGGAATGGCTTGACCTCACCCAGACAGATGGTATGTCAATTGATCAAGTTGCAGCACAAACCGGTGAAGGCGGGAGCTTTGAAGGATGGCGCATCGCGACGTTCGATGAAATAGACACTTTTGTCCGCTATGCATTTGGTGAAAAACTTCCTGAAGGTAGCACCCAGTCTCAGGGTGGTAATGTTAATGAGCCTGTGTACCGTAGTTTTTATGAACTGATGGGGCTGACTCATACTATCGATCAGCGGCGGCACTCTCTGGGAGTGGGCGCTGATGATGCGGGCAACGTTTATACTTTTGGTGTTCTTGGGTATACATCGGGCGGCACTTCAACATATTTCAGAAGTGGTTATGGCGAGCCTTCAAGCACGACGTCGACAGTAAAACAGGAGCGGGGTGTTTTCCTTGTCTCCGATGGAGGCACGACGCTATCATCAATCAACAACCCAAGCCTCAACGCCAACAATCCCGCCGCACCGATTAATGCCAATGCGGTTCCTGTATTCGGGATAGGTGCAATGTCTTTGTTTGGTTTGCTGGGAAGAAGAAAGAGAACTGCATAAAAAAAGCCTGCCAAGCAGGCTTTTTTTACCATTTAATATTAACAATTTGCCGTAGCCTGTATAACACTTCGACAAGATCGTTTTGAGCATTCATAACAGCTCCGATATCTTTGTATGCAGCAGGGCTTTCGTCGAGCACTTCTTTATCAAGCCTCGCCTCAATACCCGACATTGCTTTTGCATTGTCTTCCATTGTTATCCGGCGCTTCGCTTCACCTCTGCTCATTACGCGGCCAGCACCATGCGAACATGAGCAGAATGAGTCCTTATTTCCAAGGCCACGAACAATAAATGAGCCTGTTCCCATGCTGCCAGGTATGATACCAAGATCTTTTTCTCTCGCCCTTACAGCGCCTTTGCGGGTAACCCACACATTCTCACCAAAGTGGTTTTCGCGGTCTATGTAGTTGTGGTGACAGTTAACCGCTTTTTCAATAAGTGAGAACGGTCGTCCAAGGAAGCGTGAAAGTGCTTCCAGTGTCGCATCCAGCATAGCGGCCCTGTTTTGCATTGCATAATCCTGTCCCCATTGAACAGCCTGTACATAGTCATCAAAGATTTCTGTGTTTTCAACCAGGTAAGCCATGTCTGAGTTGGGCAAATAGTCCCCTATAAAATAGCGCTCCATTTCCAGCTTTGCCTGCTCAATGAAATACTGTCCGATACGGTTTCCCACCCCCCGGCTGCCGGAATGAAGCATCACCCACACGCGATCAGATTCATCGAGGCAGATTTCGATGAAATGGTTCCCCCCACCAAGGGTCCCCATGTGCTGATGGGTTACTTTTCCGCGTATTTTTGGATGTTTTGCAACGATGGTTTCGTACGTATCTTTCAATGAAAGCCAGCGTGCTTCATGCGAAACAGGTAATGCGTTATTAAATGCACCTTTGTCCAGCGTGTTTCCTACAGGTGCTGTACGACCGTGAGGAACAGCCTGTTCAATCATGCCGCGTAAAAGATGCAAATTATCCGGTAGATCGCTGGCCCTAAGCGATGTCATCACCGCGCACATGCCACAGCCGATATCAACACCTACAGCAGACGGTACAACCGCCCCTTTTGTCGCGATAACAGAACCGACGGTTGCACCTTTGCCAACATGGGCATCCGGCATTGCTGCTACATGCTTGTGTATGAAAGGCAGGTTTGCTATGTCACGGAGTTGCGAAATTGTGTTTTTGTCCATATGCACCCCGCGGGTCCAGTGACGGATAGGGTGGCGACTGTGGTCATGTTCGTGAATGTAATTAAATTGAGTCATGGCAATTGTCCATTTTTGTTTAGTTAAAACAAATATTGGAATCTTTGTGCCAACAAAACAATCAAGACAGAAAAACTTTTAAACTGTTGTTTTTAAAGTGCATTTGCGACCCCTTCTTTGTGTCGGCATTATTTTTGTTGTTAATTTAGTATATTTCAGTATAATAAAAATATATTCATATATATTTAAAATCGGTTAATTTATGGAAATCATTGCAATCTTCGGCAACAAAAAAGACGCCATACCAGCATCATCAACAGGTTTTTTCTCACCGACGGCATCCCTGGCCATGCACGCTTCAAGCCTTGGCGCAAAACGCTTGCACCTATTGGTACAGAAAGAAAAAAATTTAAAAGATGTAGGGAAGATTGTTTCAACAATAGAAGCCATAGCGCCGGATCTGGATGTCAACTTGGTTGAACTTGAACCGCATGACCCTTTCGATCCGAAAGAGACATGGAAAGCCATCCTTCCATTTGTTAATGAACTTCCTTCCGACAGGGAGTACCTGTTTAGCCTGGCTACCGGTACACATATTCACATTTATGTTTTTGCGAAGCTTGTAGAATCGTCATTTTTAAATGCGCGTGCAGTTCAGGCTAAAACGGGGGGGAAATCAGATATTGCGTTGAAAACGCTTAATGGTGTTACATTTTATCCCGGAAGCATTAACGTTATCGATCTCGATTTGGACTCGCACGATATTATAGCGGAGCGTTTACGTCGCTATGAAAAGGAAGATGACCTGTATCTGAAAAGTGGGATACCAACGCAGAACGCCAGTTATAATGCATTGATTAAAGATATTGAGAAAGTCGGCATCCGTTCAGATGATCCGGTTTTACTGATGGGGCCTTCAGGGGCCGGCAAAACAGCACTTGCAACCAGAATCTATGATTTACGCAAACAGCGCGGTCTTGTAAAAGGCGAGTTTGTGTATCTGAATTGTGCAACATTAAAAGCAGAACAGGTTATGGATGTGCTTTTTGGTCACGAAAAAGGGGCTTTTACCGGTGCCCATTCATCGCGTGGCGGTCTGCTGGAGAAGGCTGACGGAGGGATGGTTTTTCTTGACGAAATGGCAACCTTGCCTACTGATGTGCAAAGCATGCTGTTACATGTTCTTGAAACGGGGGCTTATTACCCGTTAGGATCAGATACGGCAAAAAAATCCCGCTTCGCTTTAATATGCGGCACAAACGAAAACCTTGAAAATGCGGTTTACAACGGCACCTTCCGCGGCGATCTTCTTGCGCGTATTGATATGTGGACATTCACTTTGCCAGGCTTGAAAGAGCGTCGCGAGGACATTTCGCCGAATATTGATTTTGAGCTGGAGGTTTTACGTGAAAAAACAGGTGAAAGGATCCGCTTTGAAGGTAGGGCCCGGAAAATGTTTGAGCAATTTGCCTTGTCACCATCGGCGACATGGGAGCGTAACTTTCGCGACCTGAAAAACGCGTTAAAGCGAATGGTTACCTTGTCCGAAGGTGGTGTTATTGGCTTGGTTCAGGTGGAGTCTGAAATAGCAAGACTCAAAGCAAAGTGGCGTGGGCTTCGGGGGGGTGATCTACAGAAGGAGGATGTTGACCTGTTGCTTTATGTTGAAGAGAATATTCTATCTTCAATGTCAATGGTTGACCGTTTTATGCTTTCTCATGTCATTCGTACTTGCCAAAAAAGCGTCAAACAAAGAGATGCTGCATACGCTTTATATGCTAATGACGAGGGGGTTCCCACGTCGACCAATATCGCCTCAAGATTAACAAATTACTTGTCGAAGTATCAGTTGAAATTTTCTGACTTGAAAAAAGAGCAGGCCGTTTAAAGCCTGTTATTTACAACAAATAAGTTTAAAGTTTCGTGTGCATGTGTTAAAATAAAGAGAGATTTAAAGCGGGAATACTATGCAAAATAATGAAACCATGACACTGTTCGCTTTTGATATGAACAGCTTGTTTGCGCGAGTCTTTACACGAATGGCACCTAAGAACGTCATGCCAAAATGGAGTGGCGCATATCTGGACGACGGAACGCCAGTGTTTTTTCTTCGTGCCGTGCATAACATGGTTTTTAATGAAATAGCAGCGATGCGAAAACTGGGAGTGGAAAATACCCACATTGTACTGGTGTTTGATCATCCCGGTAAAAATTTTCGCCACGAAATCTTCCCTCAATATAAAGGAAACCGTCCTCCCAAACCTGAAGAATGGCTTATTCAGGAAAAGCTGATGTACGACATGTTTGTTGCACTTGGTTTTAACTGTTTGCGTATTGAGGGAGTGGAGGCTGATGATACGCTCGCCACACTTGCTGTGAAGTTATCAGAAGCTAAAATTAATGTGGTCATGTTTACAGGTGATAAAGATTTGATGAGTCTGTGCAATGATTATGTTTCTGTCTATGCCGGCAAGGATCGTAAATGGTGGCGTGCTGCGGATGTCGAGGCCAAGTTTGAAGTGCCGACTTCGCGGGTTATTGACTATCTTGCCATTGATGGTGATGTTGCGGACAACGTACCTGGTGTCGCCGGAGCGGGAAAAGCAGCAGCAATTGAAATTTTAAACACATGCAGCTTGCAGAATGTTGTTGATGATCCTGACTTGCTATTAAAAATGAATTTCAGAACCAGGAAAAGTGTGGCTAAGTGGGTGAGAGAAAATCGCGAAAAGATTGAATTATCACAAAAACTTGTCAGCCTAAAAACGGATGTTGTCCTGGGCACAAACCTTAACAAAATGGTGCGCACAAAACCGGATTATGAAGCTTTCCTAAACGGCTACATGCGCACCACGCAAGACTAAACATCCACACCTCTTGCCCGCATGATAGAACGGAACCACTCTTTCGCCTGAAAGCGCATTGCATCCTGTTCCTTTTCCGACATGAGACCAAAGTCGTGACGAAAAGAAAGGCACGCGTCATCCACCTCTTTTTCTGTAAGGGGTGAGGATACCTTTTTTGCAATCTTCCCAACAGGAAAGCGAAGGGACGGGTTTATTTGCCAGCCATAGCGCTCTGTTAATCCGTAAACAATCGTGGCACCATTTGCGGCGGGGCAATCAAAAACAGCATACTTTATGCACACGTCGTGCAACATTCGCTTGTCTTCAGGGTAGTCTTCCGCATCAACGATAAGGATCGGATTGCCGTTTTTTTCAATCAATGAGTCCAGAGTCGGATAACTGTCGCCAATTTCCATCATTTTTTCCTTATGTACTACACAACCGTTTTCATTATGATAACGTATTTCCAAGTTCAGGTCATTCCAAAAATAGAAAACACAAAATTAAGTTTCCTTGTTGTCCTGTGATATACTGGATCTTGATATGCATAAGGTGCATATTGCTTTAAAAATCAAACGTAAGGTAGTCGAGATGAGAGTTACATTTGGCGAAATTGTTCGCACCCAAAAAACATGGGTTGCCATCGCCATATTGATGGGCGGTTTGGGAACACCATCATCTTTTGCCGCTGAGGCTTCAGCGCCTCTTATTGATTTCGACGGCGGCATGCCCTCATGGAGCGAAGAGCGATGCGGAGAAAACTCCGATCCCGGTGTGCTGTGCAACGACAAGCACCGTCTTTTCATTTATTCGGCACACAACCCTTCAAATTCGCAAGGGTTTATCCGCTATGGTGGGATGGAGCCTTCCGCGCAAGGTGCCGTTGCTGACGGGTTGAAGCTCGTCTTTACCGCCGGGCAGGCATATGATGACAGCAACGTGTTACGCACTTATGGTATCCCTGTCAACTCGTTTGCGCAGCTGACTGCGTATGAAGATGCCGGTGTTAAAGATTTGTATGCCAAGCGCGATTTACCCGGTGTTGCCTCTATTTACTACAAGCACCAGGAAGGTGATGGTCCGTTAGGTGTATTTGATGGTGACAACAGGTTTTCGATGTATGTATGGTATCCGGCGGCCAAAGGACGATACACGCAGTATTCGAGGGTTGCTGATAAAAGTGTAACAGCGCCGGAGAAAACGCTTGCGTTATACCCCTTTATTGGAACATCCAAAGGCGCTCACTACTATCATCACGCCACCAACAGAGCTTATGGCGGGTGGGTAAAGGTGCAGTTTGATGCGCACCCTACACATAAGAATACCGGCCCGTATACTGACCGGCACGACTACGCTGTGGGAGGGGATATTTACCCGGGAGACGGGGTTAGGTATTTTAATGACATGGCGGCATTTTCAATCGTTTACCATGGCATGGCAAACAAGCCTTCACCATACACATTTTTTACCGATGAATGGGAAAGGTATTACGTTGAAGGGGAAAATGATGAAACTATTGCCAATGTAGGCATTGGTTATGATCCCAATCAACGTAATTTTGATTTGAGTCTTGAGGACAAGTTTCGTTGTGGAGACTGTAACGCCAAGTATGAAATACGTTACAGTTTTGTGCCGATAACAACGCCTGATTTTGAACAGGCTTCACCGGTAAACTCTCTGGAAAACTTCTTCGTTGAAGATAATAACCCGGAAAACCTGCTTGTAAAACCAAACGGCGGATATAATCAGGTGTGGGGTAAATTCAGCTTAAAAGACGGTGATGTGGAACGTTTCGAAGCAGGTGAAACCCTTTATGTTGCAATAAAAGATGTCTCCCAGAGAAGCTTTGAAGTGGACGCTGCCACCAAAGATGCAGTAGCGAAAATAAAAACTATCAGTTTTGATTACGCACCCCCTCCGGAATCTGCGACACTCTCATTGCCAGACGGCGCTCACGCCTACCCAAAGAAAACTCAATCGTTCGGAATCGAGCGCGAAGGTGATATCGAGTATGCCTTTTTGGATGTAGAGTCTGATTATGGATCTGATGCCTGGGTGGAGGGTGACCGGGACGGTGATACCGTTTCTATTTACGCTTACCGTGAGGGTAGTTATAAATTACATGTTGAAACGAACCCTGCTGGTACAGAACGCCCCGTTACATCAAACATGAAAGTTCATTTCCACAGTAAACAGTGCCAGGTTAATCAGATCTGCGCTTACAGCAAGCTTGCTGATTTTGAAGGTGAAACTATTTTTCGCTACAACGAGATGTCTCTCTGGAGTAGTAAGGCAAAAACAAAAACTAATGACGGCCTGGTTGGCGCAGGAAATGCAATTATTAGTGGTAGTGGCTTCTCTGTATCAGGAGAAGACAAGTTGGTGGTTGTAATCAGAAATCCAACAGAAGAAGATAGGGAAGTAAGGATCCGGTTGACGGGTAAGCATGAACTTTCTTATTCAGCCTCGGCAGGTGATGGCTGGTACTCTTTACCCAAGCAGCTTGTCAGGGCTGGTGAAACCCTCCCCTATTACATTGCTGCACAATCAATCAACAGTGAGGTGATAAAGCGCATTAACTTTGAAGTAGACGACAATCATGTTGCTGTCGCTTCGGTGGGTGTTTTGCGTAAGGAGCCCTTGCGTTGCAGTGACTGTTCAGACGTACTGGTCGACTTCAATGCAGACGGTGTAGTAAACCGGCTTCCTTATACCGGGTGGGACACGGTGTTCTCAGATGCATATACGGGCCCAGCTGAAGGTGGTGGATACGGGATTGTTGTTGGTAGTAATGGTAAGTACAATTACCAGGGTGTGAAAAGTAATTACAGTTTCCCATCTGGTAAAAATCATGCCGAGTTTATTTGGAAAAACACGGGTGATAAAGCAGAGACTTTTACACCCCAATATAGTTTCGACGATCCTGACAGGCCGGGTTCGGGTGTTGCCGGCAGCTGGTTAAGTGTTGGCGAAATGACGCTGGAGCCAGGACAGTCAAAATCGCAAACAGTAAAGATTTCTTATGGCGCAAAGATGGTTAACACCAACGTTAACAAGGATCAGCGTGTGACTTTGATTCTGGACAAAATAATGGTAAAACGTTTATAAATCCTGAGCGCGGATTTTATTACAGGGAGGTAAATGATGGAAAATTTGGAATACATCGGATTTCTTGGATCACTGTGTTTTCTTTCTTCGTACACACTTGTACAGATAGGAAAGATGGATGGTAATGGCGTGGTGTACACGTCAATGCATGCACTGGGAGGGTTGTTTATGCTCATCTCCCTTTTCGGGGCCTGGAACGCCCCGGTGTTTCTCAATAACATGTTTGCCTTGACTGTGAGCTTTATTGGCTTTTGGCGGCACCTCAAAGAAAGCAGGTTGAAAGGCTTTTCCGCTGAAGAAACGGAAATAAAGACTTAGCTCCTTCGTGAGCGAGTGATTGCCAGTTGCTTTTCAAAATCGCTCATAAGGTCTTCTGTTTTTATTCCCAGTTTCTTCCGGTCGTTGCTGTTTTCAACTTTTTCTGTGACTTTTGCAACAAGAGCATCAATCGCAGCTTCAAGAGGGAATTTTTCGTGCGGCGAAGGGAACCGGTTGTCGAAGATCTGATGGTGTAAGTTGTGCGTCATTTGTTCAACATCCCACCCCTCCCGTGTTGCAGTGTGACTAAGCGGATGAAACTTTTCATCCAATAGTATATGAACGGGAGCTTCCTGTGTGTCAACCGCCTGTCGGAGAATCTTCTCTAATGATACGGTATACGTATGCAACTCATCAAATGCGCCCTTTTCACCGCCTATTTGCCCGTACCCCGTAAGGACATTGATTTTACTCAGTGAATTAATATGTTTCATTACGTCCTTTTGAGAGAGTCCGTTGCCACCGCTTATTTCTTTTAGCGTAGAGGCGAGGGTTTCAACCCCGTGCTGGCGGTATTCCATTTCTGCTGTCTTCGTGATTGCACTGGTGAATGCATCAAGACAAATACTGTGCCAGTCGCTGAGAGACTTTTTAAAGTCGGTATAATCGCTAAATATGTACTCGGCTACAGGGCCGAGGGAGCGGTACGCATCTCGACAAAAAGCTCGCAGATCGTTTCGGTTGTTAACGCCGTCTTTCAGTGCAGCAAGTACATTGTTTGCGTTGTCGAAAATTTCTTTGAAAGCGGGGTCGTCAAAGCAGGCGAATTGCTTTATCGACTCTGCATCTTTTGATTTGTCGGACCCCAACAGTGCCGCAAGGTGCACAAGGTTCACCATTCCCTTGCTGTAAGTGTGAAACGGTGTTTCATAATGGTGACTTATCGCCTTTGACGTATTTTTAATGGCATACTCCGACCGGGCTTCGGCATAGTGTTGACCTGTAGATTTTACTGAAATGAACCGTCCACCAAAGAGTGAGCCGGGGCGCTTTTCAATAATACTCTTGTAGGTCTCTACAAAGTTGTTGTGCTCAACGGAACAAAATAACGGTGTGAAGTTTTTGATTTTATTCTTGCCATGAGGGTGTACAGCATTACTTAATGAGTTGTTTTTTCCAATGAGTGAAAAAAAACCACTGATACCAGCATCTTTTAAAACGCTTGCGTTAATGGCCATACTGGTTTTTTTCATGCTTTCACCAGTAGTGAGAAGCTTGCCAGTTTTGTATGCTCCATATCCACAAAGAACCATGATACCGGGAACCAGTGCACCTTCGTATTCTGCCATGGCCATTATTGGCTTTGTCAGTAACGCAAAGCTCTCAGGTGACATACCTGTTTTTTCAATAAAATGATGAAGCGGTCCATGCTCGCTGCTGGCTGTCGCTCTGTACACCGCGTCAGCAACTTTCAGTGATGAAAGCAACCCGATGGTACTACCACCATATTGGAGCACCTTAAATGCGTTCTCCGTCGCCTTAGTTTCATTTGCGGCAGAGCGTCTGTGTTGCGGCAATATGTCTTTGTGGTTGACAGCTTCGCTTGACATGTTTATTCTCATAAAGATAATGCAGTTACATTGATGATATCATAATTGAGCAAGGTGATTGATGACAAAGTTGGCTAGTGAAAAAGCGTCTGACCTGGAAGATATGACTCGGTGGCGTGTAAGTGCTATTCGAGATAAGTTTGAAGGTATCATTAATGCCATTGACGCATCTGAGAAAAATGAAGAAAGTGATGGTTTACTTTGTCTGGCTTGCCGACACATGAAGGGAAATGTAATGGCGGGTGCGAGAGTTACCACTCGTCCATGTCGCGTTTGCGAAAAAGACGTGATGTCGGGAAACACTGTCGTTGATAAACTTTGCGAATCTTGCGCTTCGAAAACTGGGTGTTGCCGGTCGTGTGGCGCTGAGCGTGAAGCAGTGAAAGATGAAATTATGATTGGGGTCAACCGCATATCTGGAAAGATGAAGTAAGCATTGACTTTACGCTGTAAAATTATTAAAATGATAAGTATATTGAGAATGCGGTTACTGGAGTTTCAATGAGAAAAGCGCCCAAGGTAAAAGACAAGCGAACTTTTCGTGAGTGGTGTCACTTTATGTGTTTGAATACACATCATGCGGCAAAACTATTCGGTATGAGCCGCCCCAACATTTACAAATATCTGGATGAAAGTAGTCCCGTAGAAGTGAGAGAGCCGGTTATTCTGGCCTGCAACCTCATCAGTGAGCAGCCGGCAGAGAAGCGTCTTGAGACGTTTAAAGAAGCGCTGGGCCCAATTCTTTCCCAGCACCCCTGGCCAGCTCAGGATCCTATCGAGAAAACCGCTCCGTAATTAATGCTGAATAAAAAAGCCGCAATGTTTGCGGTTTTTTTTGTTTTTCAGCCCAGTATTATCGCTCCATACGAAGCTTATTCTTGACATGCGTTATCAAAATGATAATATTGAAAGCACAATAAGTGTTGTGCGTTTTTTTGACAGCATGATATTATCAAAGCATAAAGCGCCAGACGGCGGTTTTTTTTTGGAAAAATAACAGTAGAGTATTGAAACATGGATAAGAAGACATTTCTTGAAAAAATTGAAGATCTGAAAAATGATGAGTATATGTCTGATGCTCAATTGGAGATCTTCAGAGCCCGGTTGGTCACACTACATGCTGAGTTTGAAGAACGCAGGAAGGCAAAAGAAAGCGAAATGATGAGCATCAATATGCGTGACGCATCAGATGAAGCTGACCGTGCTCAACTCATCGAACTGCAAAACCTTGTTTTGCGTGAAAAGGATGGTATCAGCAATCTTTCTAAATGCGTCGTGAATGCACTCAAGGCCATCACATCTGAAGATTACGGTTTTTGTTTGCAATGTGGGGAGGAAATTGGTCTTGAGAGACTAAAAACGTCACCTTTCGCATTGAACCATGCAGAATGTCTGTCAGATTTGGATACTACAGCAAAGAAGCTGACTGGAAATATAAGAATTGCGGGGTAACACCATGGTGCCTTTCGGATTAGATGTTTGCAAAACAAACAAGTGCTTTGTCACTTATGAGCCGGGGCATTATGGTTCTCCTGAAAGTTTGATGGCAGTTACGTTTGCCGAAAACAGAAGTAAGGCGCGTGCCGCCGCCTTCAAAAAGCATGGATGGGAAACAGACGATTCCTTTATTGAGTTTTGCGGCCGCTACCGGACGGTAAGAGACAGTTTGTCTGACACTTTCGTTTTTAGTCATGATTCTGTTGTGATTTCTGAAAATGCATATAAATTACTTGCGTCCACAGCTATAAGGATTATTCGTGACGACGGCAAAATAATTCTTCTTTCCAAGCCATCAGGTTCCGTCGTTACTTTTGGTAAAATGTCCAATGATGAAACCGTCTGTGCGTTAAATGAACTTGTTTCTGCTGGTCTGGTTGAAGGTGATCATGTTGAAAGAGGCGGGGGGATGTTTGCGTATAAAGTGACAAAGGCAGGTCACCATCATCGTATGGCCATGATAAGCAAGGAACGTCCGCTTTCAAGAGGGGATGTTGAAGCGATGGTCTGCCCCCTTGAAGATAATAAGCGCAATAGTGTGACTCTCGAAGATGTAAAAGCTGCGGCCGTTTTGGAGGACTGTCCTTTTCCTGTGAGTTGGAACAATATGATTGTCAGAATACTGTCAGGTAGCGCCTGGTGGCGACCTCATGCTTGCGGTTATACGGAGCGCAAAGAGAGAGCTGGCCTGTTTGAGTTTCAGGAAGCCATAAATTACTCCGGTCATTGCGGTCCGGAAAAAAATATCATTTACCAGTTTGTTGAACGCCAGGAGGGGTGATATGTCATCAAAAAATGCACTAAACAATGAAGATCTGCTTATTGTTCCAACCAATAAAAGCTCAGTCAGAAAAGGCCGGTTACGAAAGATGGCTTCAGCGGATGTTGTTTCAAGCGTGGCGCTTCATCCTGATGAAAAACTTAAAACGGATGCAGGGGCAGGTTCGATCGTATCAAATGCAAAACGCTGGATGTTGCGGTTAAATGCTGTAGCAACCGGAGCCTCTTTGTTTGGGGGGGTGTATCTTGTTGCAACAGTGGGGTTTGACAATGCTATTGTAAGCGCCCTCGCTTCCACGCTTTCCATTGTGGGTGCTATTGGTGCCGTTGTTGTCTGGAAGGATTCTGTTGCCTTGCAGGCATTGAAAAACTCGGCCGCTTAGGTACAGCTTGGCACATTAATTGCGTTAATATCCATCATTAAATTGAGAGTTTTTACCTTTGTTTTTAACGGGTAAAGTGTCTTTTTTTTTGATTTTCCATGTATTAGCACAAGGAGTGTGTCGTGATTTTTAACAACCGTATTGCCGTTTTTGGTCACAGAGGATGTATCGGACGTGAACCGGAAAACACGCTGAAAAGCTTCTCGTTTGCTGTAAACTCAAAAGCGGACGGGGTTGAACTTGATGTTCGACTCAGCAGGGATGGCACCCCCTTTGTCTTTCATGATATGGTCGTAGATCGTCTTACTGATGAAAAAGGTTTTTTCAAGTACTTTTCTGATGATGATATTGCAGACTTACGTGTCATGGGTGAACCGATACCGACACTGAATGACGTCCTTGATCATCTTGAATCTTTAAATGTGAACGGCCAGGCGGGATTTCGTCTTAATGTTGAAGTTAAAGATGAAAGCGCGATTGAGTCCGTCGCTAATGCGTTAAAATCCAGACATAAATGGCTCCCTCTTCAATTCATTATCAGCAGCTTCGATCAACATGCTATCATCCGGGCCAACCAATACATGCCAGCCTACGAAAAAGCAATCTGCCTTGCAGGAACCCCCATTGACTATGCGGCGTGTATGGTAAGAGCCAAAGCTCACGCTCTTCATTTGGATCATGACGGACTTAGCCGGCATCTGGTGCAGGATGTTCTGGCGCGTGGCGGCCAGGTCAGGGTTTACACGGTGAATGACCCGGCTCACATTCAAGGTCTTGTGGATATGGGAGTGAGCGGTATATTTACGGATGTGCCGGACGTTATGACTCACGTTAATGCATAAAAAATTCGGGGCGGGGGCTGCCATCCTCGTTAAAGTTTTTCAGCAATAAGCCGTGAAGTCTCAGTCTTGTTTTATGGTCAGACTCATGAGCGACAACTTGTAACACGCCGGCAAGCGTTTTGGCGCTAACATCCTGGTGGATGTCAGGTAGGCCGAGTGATGCAATGCACTTCTTAAGCAGCCGGTTAAAAACAGGCTGACTGTCTGGCGATGTAAGCAAGCGGGTTCTGATCAGGCACAGCAAAACGTGTGAAATCGTTTTACGCTGTGTGAATGGGTGTCTTTTTTTTACTTCATCTGGCAGCGCCTGGTGTTCCTCAGAGAACGTCATCGTACCAAACGGTGTCTCGCCATATGATGGAGGTGAAGAGGTGAATATTGCGTAATTGTCAACGTACAGTCCGCGCATGGACATAATCTCTTGCTTCAACACCTACAATTTACTCCTTTCTCCAAGTAAATCAAGTTGAGTGGATGTTTTTTTTACGTTATCATGACCGCTCAAGACAGGATGTCTTAATCAAGGATTGATAGCATGCGTATATGGACATTCTCCATTCTCATTATTTTCGTTTCAGTTGCGTTTTTTCTTCTCATGTTGCCAATGCAGAAGTTCCCTCAAGAAATAACACTGCTTTTTTATAATCATACGTGGCTGGACGAGGCTTGTCATGCCGGTTTCTTTTTTATCATAACAACGATTTCTTACTTGTCAGGGATCAGTGGCAGAAAAACAGTATTGTGGACTGTGTGTTTTGCCGGAGGAACGGAGGTTCTCCAGCAAATGACAGGGCGTTCTATGAGCGTGGTGGATATGGGGTTTGACATTGCCGGGACAGCTTTAGCAAGTGTTGCCGCCATTCTTTTTATGAAATGGCGGCAGAGGGCCAGACAAGGCAAGTAACCTTTACTGTGGAATGTCGAAAGAGGGTAATCGCTTATCAATAATTACACGATCAAACCTGATCATGGATTGATTTTGTTGTAATTTTCAGTCATATTTATCGGATGAA
>MDTA01111497.1_pt1 | contig 33300 bp, 26 predicted proteins | sample 811151 | NCBI WGS metagenome assembly MDTA01 (sample SAMN05326648, study PRJNA326480) | marine metagenome | isolation source: seawater | place: Indian Ocean: South | collected 2010
AAATTCTTACTAAAAACTTAATTTTCTGAAAAATAATATTTGATATAAGGTGTTTAATAAATTTAAATGCTTTTTAAAATTAGTTTGCATTTTGATCTTTTTGAAATAGTAATTCATTATTATTGTAAAATTAATATTATTTTAGATATTTAGGTCCCATTTTATAAATCTCTCTGATTCTGAAAAAATATTTAATAGTTTTATATTATTATCATTAATTTTCTAGGAGTTAAGAATCAAATGGCTAAATTTTAAGGTGATCTATAATTGTGTTTTATTTTCTCTAAAAAATTTAAAAAAAACATTGGCCAAAAGATGGAGAAGTTTTTTAAGTCTGTTGCTTAATCTAAGGCTTTATATCGCCGAAATTGAATTAGTATGCCTTAATTATGAGGTCTTATTTGATAATGTAATCCTTAGAGAATACCTTATTAATCATTTAATTAAATTGAGAGATTAAGATTATTTTTGGATGAAAATTTAAAATTTATCGCCATAACCGTCGAAATTAAAACTGTTTATTTTAAAGTTGAAACCACCAGCTTTTGTCTCATAATTATAAAAAATACCTATTGAGTAAGCCCTTCTATTCCATGTTAAGTCATATTTAGTATTATAAAACTCTTTATGTTTAGTAGATTTTTTATCTAAATTATATTCTGTCTTCAAATCAAATGTTAATGGACCGAATATTTGTTGTTTTATATTGAATTCAATTATATTATTATCTACTGATTGATCAAATCCAAAAGGGCTATTTCCATAAGATAATTCTGTTTTATGATAAAGACTAATCTTTGAGTAATCAAAGAGATTTTTCTGAAAATTTCCAATTGTTAATTCAGGTCCTGCTCTAAAAATAAATAAATTCTGAAAATTATTATCACTATATCTATAAAGATCTATTTTACCTTGAGCATTTAAATTTAATCCTGATGGAATTGCTTCAGGGCTGTAAATATAATCACTATTGATAAAATATTTCTTTTTAACTCTCCATATTGGATAAGAGTGTGATCTCTCAAAGAGAATATTTAATCTTTCTTTATTAATGATTTTCAAACCATCAATCCTATCAGAGGATTTATAATCACCATAACTAGCTGCTAGCATAGAAGATTTGAGTATATTACTATCAATCCAATTATTTGATTTACTAATTTTTAAACCGTAAGCACTAATAATTTCTCTTTCTCCTAGAGATCCATTCCAAACTTTATCTCTGTAATTACCGAAGAAAGTCAATTTACTTTCTTTTTTAGAATTTAATGTATCTTTCGAGTATAAAGTTTTGGTTATTTCAGATTTATTTTTAAAGCTTTTACTAAAGAATTCTGGTTTAAGTGAATTTAGTGAAAAATCAGAGTTAAAATTAAAATTTTTTAATTTTGTTTTTAAACTGCCCTTTAACCCAAAATAATCTAAAAATTCAGCATCTCTCTCAGATTTCGAGGCAAGAATTGATTGGTTTTTATCGCTAAAACTTTTAGTTTTCCCAATTAATGCTCTTTGCAAGTAAAATTCCTTTTTTAAATTTAACTTTGTTTTTTTTTCTTTTCCAAAAATTTTTTTATCAAAGTTTCTTGCTATGTAAATTCCATCTTTTGAATCATTATTATATTCTATACCCCACCTAACTAAATTATCTTCATCAATTTTATATCTCCTAGGACCAGCAGGAACAGATATTTTATTATCTAAAACTATAGTGCTCCATTTCGACTTCAAAGTAATTTCTCCATTTAAATTTGTAGACTTAAATCCTTTATTTTTTATAACTAATTGAGGTTTATTAAATGGATCATTAGTTAATATTAGTTTTTCAGCATTCCACTCATTATTATTTATATCAACCCTTTTAGATTTAAATCTCCATTTCTGCGGATCATTTAATTCTAAAATAAATTTTTGGGAAGTAACTTTTTTTATAAATTTGCCATCTTCTTTTAGATCAATCTCTTTAAATCCTAAAGTACTTATACTATTTAACTTTACATTTTTTACTTTAGTATCTTCAAATACATCTTCATTAATTTTAGGATCTAAATCATTTTTTAATTTTATTAATTCAAGCGAATCAAAATTAATTGATCCAAAGATATCTTTAATAAATCCAATTTTTTTATTTAAATCATATCTTAATTCAGAGGCCTCAAAAAATTGTTCTTTTGAATAAAACTTTATATTGCCTTTAACTGATATTGTTTTTAATTTAAAATTATACTCAAATCTTTCTGAAATTAATATTGAACTTCCATTTTGAACGACTACATTACCTTCTGCTATGAAAATATCATCAGAGCGTAATTGTTTATTTGATATTATTTGGAAATTATTTAGTTCTTTTGAATTATTACTTGAAGATTCTTCAATATTATTTGCAAGTAAATTAATAAATTTATGGAATTCAATTTGTGGATATAAATTGTAAAATAATTCTTCTTTCAAATTATTTATTTCGGTTGAACTTGCCGAAATAATTTTATTATTATTTCTTAGTTGTCCATAAATATCGATTGGAAGACTATTTAAGATTAAAAAACTTATAAAAGTTGCATACTTAATTTTCAAAAATTCATTCCTATTTTTGATTTATTCTAAGCTATTTTACAAAACAAAACAAAATATTAAATTTATAAAATTTTAAATTCTATATACCAAGTAAATATGGATATTTTTAATTTAAAATCGTAATTTGGTTTTTACTCTATGGCCATTATTAGAATTAATTTGAAATCCTTTTTTATCAGTGAATAAGATGAATTCATCCCCATTAGCTTCCTCAATGAAGATTTCATTTGTCTTATAGTTTTTAATTATTACGTTCCCTAATAAACTAAATTTTGATGATGCTTGTTCATATATAAGTTTATTTGCATAAGCTTTAGTACCATTTTCCCCTTCAATAAAAACATTTCCAGAAGCTTCAAAAAGACCTTCAGGATTATTAGTTTGAGAGTCAGATATAATCGTGAAGCTTCTATCTTTTAAATTACTTTTCACTCCATTAAATAAAATATTAATAATAAATATTAGTATTAAAGGTTTTCTCAAAAATAACATTTTGGAGAATTAAAATTTTATTATATAGTATATTTAAAATTCTGATATTAATTAAATTAATCTTATGATCTCCATAGGATAATAAAATAATTTCCTTAATTTGTTTAATTTTTATATTTATCTATTAATTAATTGTATGAAATATATATATATATTTATCTTGAAATAGAGGTTTCTAAGATTTACTAATTGGTTGAAATTGTTTTATCTAATATCTTAAGTCTTGATATGAATTATTTTCAAGTTTAATATGGTATTAAATAATCTCTTTAATTAGTCACTTAAAAAACATTTAATAGAAATTAATATTTCTTAAGGAAAATTTCTATAAAAATAATAATTCTTCAATCACTTATAAAGAAGTAATTACTATAAAAAAAGGTTTTAAATGTGATTATAAGAGAAATTTACTAATTAAATAAATAATTATGAATTTATTCTTTCCAAGGAATAAAAAATCAACTAAAAATATTACTAATTTAATGGCAAATTAATGTCATATGATTTCTTCTAACATTTTAAAAATTGGGCTAATAAGTTTCAACTTAGGAATATTTTTATTATTTTCAGCACCCTTTATTTCAGGAGTATTTTTTTTATTAAGTTTAATTATAGCTTTTCCAAAGATTAAATATAATCCATTAGAAGATTTATTAAATGTATTTCTTATAATTGTTATTTCCTTAATGATAACAAGTTGCATTTTATTCAAATTGTTAACTCAGGAATTTATTTATAGAAATAATTTACTAAATTACACTGAACCATTTATTGGTCTTTTTAATTGGATCCCTCTTTTTTTATGTTTTTGTGGTTTTCAAATATATTTACTCAATGAAGAACAAAGAAAATTAGCTGGGATTTCGTTGATTTTTGGTACAATCCCTGTATTAGTATCAGGATTAGGACAATATTTTTTTGATTGGTATGGCCCTTTAAATTTTTTAAATGGTTTAATTATTTGGTACCAAAGAGAAAATCAGACGGGTTTAACAAGTTTATTTAATAATCAGAACTATGCTGGTTGTGCTTTAGCTACTGCTTGGCCGTTTTTTTTTGCATCTTTTTTTGATAAGAAAATTAATTTAGGTTTAAAAACACTTTCTTTCTTTCTAAACTTTTTAGTAATTTTTGAAATTTTATTAACTACCTCAAGGAATTCTCTTTTTAGTCTAATTTGTGGATTATTAATTTTAATTATTCCTTTAAGATTAAAAGTTAATTTAAAAAGTTTAATGTCAATAATATTAATATTTTTTATAGGTGTTTTTTTTAGTATATTCTTAAATTTTGAAAATTTGCCATTTACTTCTTTAAGTAGGTTGAATTATCAATTATTGGTAAATGATCCTAGAGTTAGAATCTGGAATAAATCTATTGGTTATATTTTACAAAGACCATTTTTAGGATGGGGAGGACATGGCTTTGCTCCCATCTGGAACTATGAAAATGATATTAGATTTTTGCACTCACATAGCATTCCCCTTGAATTATCTATTCAATACGGTATTTTAACTTCTTTAATACTTTCAATATTTGTTTTTTTAATTTTAATAAAAAGTTTTAAAAAAATATTTTTAGATAATAGAAATTTAATTATCAAATTTGAAAAAAATAATCAATATGAAAGGGCTTGGTTTTCAGCATCTGTAATTATTCTAATTTCAAATACAGTTGATATTCTATATTTCGATGTAAGAATAAGCCTCTTACTTTGGATTCTATTGGCAGGACTCAGAAACATAATTAAAAAATAATTCTAATATCAAAATCATTTAATATTATAATTAACTTCAAAACAATTAATAAAAATATTAAATTTAAAAATTTAAAAAGAGTGAAAGTTCTTAGAAAGATTTTATCTTCAGAATTTTAATTATTAATATAGGAATTTGAAACCCTATCAAAAAAATTAGTATTAATCAGCTAATTAGAATATAATGATGTTTAACAAAAAAATTTTATGAAAATTTTAGGTATTCACGATGGGCATAATGCTAGCGCTTCTTTGATGGTAGATGGGAAAGTAATCTTAGCATTAGGAGAGGAAAGACTCTCCAGAAATAAACATCAATATGGTTTTCCTCAGCGATCAATTAATAAGATTTTAAATATTTGCAATTTATCAACTAAAGAGATCGATAAAGTAGCGATGTCTACAAAGACATTACCTCCAAGATATTTTTTGACTCAAAGGAATAGTAATTTTTCAGTAAGTGATTATTGGAAAGAACAAAATGAGTACTGGTATCCTTTACTTATTAAAGGTGAGAAAACTAAATATACAGAAATTTTTAAAAAATATATAAACTATGAGACATTTCCTTATGATTTAAAACTTATTAAAAATGAGGATGATGATGAAGGAATGTGGCGCGCAAGGAAAAAACATTTATGCGAAGTCTTGAATTTTGATTCAAATAATTTAGACGTTTTTGATCATCATAAATCACATGCTGCCTACGGATATTGTACTTCAAGTCTCTATAAAAAAAAGCCTTTACTAATTTTTACAATTGATGGTGGAGGGGACAACACAAATGCAACAATATCAATTTGTTCAGAAAATGGAGAAATAACTGAAATTAGTAGGTCATCTAATGCAAATATTGGAAGAATTTATAGATCAATAACTCTTCTTTTGGGAATGCGACCATCTGATCATGAATTTAAAGTTATGGGATTAGCTGCATACAACACTCAAGGATATTCCCAAGAGGCTTATAAGGTTTTTAAAAATACTTTAAAGGTTGATGGATTACAATTTGCTTACCATACACCTTTAAAGGATCATTTCTTTTATTTTAAAGATAGGCTAGAGGGTCAAAGATTTGACTCAATTGCTTTCGCTCTTCAAAAAATAACTGAAGAACTGTTATGTGAATGGATTAAAAATGCTGTAAATAAAACTTCAATTAAAGATATAGTTATTTCAGGAGGGGTTGCCCAGAATATAAAAGCAAATCAACAAATTCTTTCTATGAATGAAGTTAATTCTCTTTATATTCCTCCTGGTCCAGGAGATGAATCTATTTCAATTGGTGCCGCTTATCTTTCGACTTTAAAGAATGCTTCTAAGGAAAAAGTATCAATTAAAATTCCTCAATTTGATCCTTATTGCGGGACTTCATATTCTGATAATGAAATCGAATTATATTTAAAAACTTTGGATAAGGATAAGTGGTCTTTTAAATATTCTAATAATAAAGAGATAGCATTATTATTAAGTAAAGGTAAAGTAATCGCCAGGTTTTCTAATGGAAAAATGGAGTTTGGTGCTAGAGCCCTTGGTAATAGATCGATTATTGCAGATCCTAGCAGTGCAGATGTTATCCATTATTTAAATAAGCTTGTCAAAATGAGAGACTTTTGGATGCCATTTGCGCCTAGTATTTTAGAAGAAAGATTATGTGATTATTTAATAGATAAAAAGAAAAATATTTCAAAATATATGGCCATTAGCTTTAACTCAACTGAGATAGCTAATAAGCATTTGCCTGCAGGATTACATCCTTTTGATAAAACCTCAAGAGCTCAGATTGTATATAAAAAAGATAATCCTGATTATCATTCTCTTATTAAAGAATTTGAAAATTTAACAGGTATTGGTGCATTACTTAATACCTCATTTAATATTCATGGAGAAGCTATAGTAGAATCACCAAAAGATGCAATTCAAACATTACAGAATTCTGGATTAAAATATTTATATATAGGTTCTTACTTAGTTACAAAGACTATTGAAGGAAATTAATATATACTAAAATTTGAAATAATAAATATATAGTTAAATTTTGGAATTCATAGCAGAAATTGGTCTTAATCATAACGGTAGCGATGCTCTACTAGTTGAACTAATTAGGCAAGCATCAATTAGCGGGGCCTCTTATGTAAAGTTTCAATTAGGTTGGAGAGATAAAAAAGATGAAATAAACTTTTTTGATGAAACTAAATTAAAGTTATTACTTAAATCATGTGATCATTATTCTATAAGTCCATTATTTACCTTATTGCATGAAGATTCATACCAATTATTAACTAAATTGCATAAACCTAAGATTTTGAAAATTGCTTCAAGAACTCTTGAGAATGATCTTGATTTTTGTATCAAACTTAGTCAAAGGAAACATGATTTAATTATCTCTACAGGGATGTCTCAAAGATCTATTTCTAAAATAAATTCAGTGAGAAATCTTATGCAAAGTAATTGTAAATTTGTTTGGTGCATGTCAAATTATCCGCTTTATTCTTGGGATGTAATTGATTTTCCAAAAGAATTTAATATTAATGGATTTTATGGATTAAGTGATCATTCTTTGGGAAATGAGATGGCCTTTTTAGCTATTGCAAGAGGAGCAAAATCTATAGAGAAGCATTTTACCATTGATAAAAGCGACTCTACTATTAGAGACCATGCATTATCTTCTACCCAAGAAGAGTTTTGTGAATTAGTTAAAATCGGCAAGAATTTAAGTAAACTTGCAAGCGATCTATAGGATGAAAAATAAACTTTCTAAATCTAATGACAAATTTTATGTAACCGTATATATACCCTGCTTTGGGTATGAAGATTTTATAGAGAAAGCAGTATTAAGTTTAATAAATCAGAGTTTTATTTACTTTAAATGTATAATTTTTATCCTTAAATCAGATAAACAAGCTAAAAGAATCATATTAAAGCTTGTTGATGATGATGAAAGATTTTCAATAAGCGAACTAGAAAACAAACCATCCCTTCAATCTTTGGGAAATCAAGTATTAAATAAATGTTTTTCTGAATATATTCTCAGATTAGATGCTGATGATACTTTAGATGAATTTGGTCTGGAAATATTAATAACCGCAGCTAAAAAGGATAAAAATTTAGCAATGGTTTGGGGGTGTTTTTATTATTGCTCTGCAGATGGAGAACTTTATAATATTTCACCATATAAAACTCTACTAAGTAATAGAAAGGATCCACCCCATGGAGCCTGTACTTTAATACGAACATCAGCACTTAGATCAATATCTGGTTATGACGAAAGCATTAATTCTCAAGATGGGTTTGATATTTGGCAAAGATTAAAAAGTATTTATAAAGTCAAAGGTTTACCGCAAGTTATTTTTTACTATACCCAACATAATAAATCGTTATCTAAATCCAAAAGTAGAATGAACTTGAGTTCTAATTTGCTTAATAAAAGAAAGGTACATTCTTTATCAGGATCTTTAAAGAAAAACTTCCTTGTAATAGTAGGAATAAAAGAATTTTATAATTCAAGATTAAAGAAGAATTTCATTGAGGAATTAGAAATTAATTCAAATGGAGAAAATAAAATACAAGAAATAATTAAATTAACAAAATCCATTTCTACTGAAACTAATTTAGTTATAAGTACAACTACAAATAAAGTATTTGATTACTGCAATTCAATAAGAAAAAAAAATGATACCTTTATAGTCTCTTTAAGAGAAGATAACTCTAATAATAATGTACCATTATTAAATATTCTAAGACATGGCCTAGAAGAATATATGAAATCATATGATAATTTACCCTCAATGCTTATTTTTATTAATACACATCATAGTGATCTACCATCTAAAGAAGACTTTGATAATAGTTGGATAAAGCTAACTTGTTCATCTAACTCAATGTATATGCCTGTTGAAAGCATTAGAGAAGTTCTTCTTAGTAAGAAATCAGCAGAATTGGAAATTTTAAATCCAGGAAGATTTAAAGATATTTATCCTGCACATGAAAAATTATGTAAATGGAAAGAAAATTTTTTATGTTGTACTCCTGATAGCATTCTGCATGATTATCTATTTAGTTCCGTAGCATCTGACTAAGATTATTTTAATAATTTCTACTTATAAATATTTTAAAAAAGAAAGTTTCAAGGTTTAAATTAGTCCTCCTGATAAATATAAATTCATCTAATATATAGTTTTAATTTAAAAGTTTTATATAAGATATTTATTTCTATCAGATTTTCTTTCTTTCAAAATATTTGTCGATAAAATAGCTAAAACGAACCAAAAAGATTTAATGCTGATAATATTTAATGAAATAATTGCACCAAGTAAACACGGAATAAGCAAAATATTATCAATCTTTTTATATTTGATAAAATATACAGTATTTTCTTTCAAGAAAATAATTACAATTGCTACTATTAATATAAAAGCAATTAAACCACTAGTAATAAATAATTCTAAAAAAATATTTTCTGGCAGAGAAGATCTATTTTTAGCAAAATAATCAACAATACCTTTGCCTAATAAAGGAGCATCAAAACCAAATTTTAAGTCATTAATCCAATTTGATAATCTTCCCCCTAAATCTAATAAATTATCATCAATAATAAATCTTCTTTTTAAGGGATTAACCAATAAATATATTCTTGTAAAAGAATAAGATAATAGAATTAAAAACATAGAAAATTTTTGTTTATTTAAATGTTTTTCATTTATCAAAAATAAGAAAACTATTAATAAAGAAAATATCAAAACAATCATTCCCATTCTTGTCCCAGTAAGAATAATAGAGTTTATGGTTGTTGAACAAATTATTATTGGGATAAAATTTTTATATATATTTGAGGATTTACTTTTTAAGAAATTTGTTAGAACAAATGATAAAGAAAAGGTTAGTAATAAAGATATTTCATTAGGATTATGACCTTCAAAGGTATATCTTGAATATAAAGGATTAATTATTCCAAATCTCTCAAAAAATTCATCTTGAACGCCAAATATTGGGATATTTGTAATTTGTGTAATTATAAATAATAAGCTTATTATAAAGCATGAGCAAATTATAATATTTATACAGCTTTTTTTTAAAGTATTATTCATAATTAATTCATTCAATAAAATTATGGAAGTTAAAATATTCAAGCCATATTTAACAAAGTAAGATTCATGATATGAAATATTTAGTAAAAATTTAAAGTTAAAATCATGTATAATAAGATTATTTAAGAAAGAGTAAATTAAAGTTATAATAATTAGTTTGAGGATTTGATCAATGAATATTTTCTTGTTTTCTAAATTTACCTTAACAATATATGTAATTATAATAAGAAATTGAAAAAAGCTATTAATTGTTCTTATCTTTAAGAAATTTATAAAATCATTATCCGGGAAGAAATTTAAAAAGGATAATTTATTTATACTAAAAGGAAATATTATAAAAATAAGATAAATAATAATTAGTAAACTAATCGGGCTAATATTTCTATTTCGTATATGCAAGTTATTTAATAAATTCATTAAAAATATAGCAGCTAGTTGTTTTTTTTATTCAAATTATAATTAACCATTTCTTTAAATAATCTACTCGATTTATATAAATCAAGGTAAGCTCCATTATCTATAATTTCTCCATTGTTAAGGAGAAATATATTATCGCATTCTTCTATGGTAGATAATCTGTGAGCTACTATCAAAATAGTTATATTTTTATTGATTTTATAAATATTCTTCATTAAATTCCTTTCGGTAATATTATCCAAGGCGCTAGTTGCTTCATCTAATATTAAAACTTTTGGATCCTTATATAAAGCTCTGGCAATGCCTATTCTTTGCTTCTGGCCCCCTGAAAGTCTTATTCCTCTTTCGCCAACAATTGTTTGATATTTATTAGGCAATTCATTCATTATAAATTCATGTATTTCTGAAATTTTTGTAACCCTTTGAATTTTATCTTTATCAATTTCATTCTTTTTAAATCCAAAGGCAATATTTGATTCAATTGTCTCATCTGCAATATAAATATTTTGTGGAACATATCCGATAGATTGTTGCCATGAATAAAGATCTTTATTTTTTATGCTCTTTCCATCAATCTTCATTTCACCATTTTGTGGATCTAAAAGACCCAAGATAATATCTATTAATGTAGTTTTCCCACTCCCAGTAAAACCAACAAAACCAGTTGCTACATTTGCTTTAATTTCTAAATTAATATTTTTAAGAATTTCTTTTTCTTGATCAGGATACTTATATTTAATATTTTTTAAAATAATATTCTTCCTTGGAAAGATTAATTGAGCTTTCTCATTTCTTTTGGTTTTATTATTTTCATAATAATTAAAATCATTATATAAATTATTAATAGAAGGAGCAGCATATTTTATTGAAGTTATTGATGAATAAATCATTTGTAAAGATGGCAATATCCTATATCCTGCGTATGCATATAAACCTATAGTGGGAAGTATGAATTTGATATCCTTATAGGTCTTTAATAAATATAAGGTAACCATAAACATACCTCCAAATGCAATTATTTCAAGGAAAAAGCGTGGTAGAGCACCGATTAACTTTGCTAAGGTACTATTTTTTGCATGAATAATTGCAGGTTTACTAAATCTTCCTATAAAATCTTCCTCTAGATTAGTTATCTTAACTTCTTTAATAGCCCCAAAAACTTCATTCACAGTTTTATATCTATTTTTATTAGCTTCAAACTTTTCTTTTCCTATTTTAGAAATGATCCTTTTAAGAGATCTATAAATTACTAAATAACATATTAAAAAAACAGAAGAAATTAAGAGTGCTAATTTTGGTTCTACTATAAACATAAGACATGTCATAGTAATAGAAATAATTAAACCTGAGATTAAATTGATAAGAGGAACTAGTCCATTTTTTACAACATCACTCACCTCTGCCAAAATGTTTTTACCTAATTCAGAACTATTTTTAGTTAAGTACCATGAATATGGTTGTGATAAGTAAATTACTAGTAATTTTTTTCCAAAAGTAAAATCTCTTATTAAACTAAATTTTGTTTGTGCGTATAAAGTTAATGTCTTTATTACTAGGGAAAAAACTAAGAGTAAGAATACAAAAATTCCTATAAAAAATGTAAATTCATCTGTTGATTTTATTTGTGTTATCTGTTTTATATAGTTTAGTAAAGTATTTGTCTCAATAATATCTGGGTTTGCAACTAATGATAAAAAAGGCATTATAGAAGCCGCTCCTACAGCATCAATTAATCCCATTATCAAAGTTAAAAAAATGACTAATATCGCCTTTTTTTTCTCTTGATAGCTTAAAAGGTTGAAGATTTTTAGATAAATTTTCATACTTAATTTAATTATGTTTTTTAGGAATTATTAATACAATTTAAGATAATGACCAGATAAGATAATTATTCTTTCTAATAATTAAGTTTTTCATTATTTATCTAATCATTATAAATTTTAACTTACAGAGGTATTTATTTTTTACTTAATAAATGTTTTAAAAAGATTTTTAGTAAAAACAATCTTTTAAAAATAAAAGATAAAAAATGTAATTTGTTTTTATATTTATTAATCTCATTTACATCTATAAATTTATTTTTATAATAGCTATTATTTAATTCTTTAGATAAATTATTAATTTCTAAATAATTCATATTATTTGGATGGAGACAAATAGTCCAAATCCCAAAAGGAAATTTAAAGGGTTTCCACAATTGCTGTGGCAAAAAAGTCATTCCATCTTTAATGAATGGAAAAAATGATATGCCATCACTAATTATTCTTATATCGGTTTTTTTTCTTAAAACATCTATTGTGGTCTGATCAAAGCTATGGCTTGGAGCTACCCATATATTTGGATTTATACCATTGTTTTTTAAAATATCAATTCCTTTAAGGATTTTATCAGTCTGTAATTTTTCTTCTAAGCAAGCAAATTCGCTCCTCTCATAAAGAGGTATGAATTGTCTTCTTCGAGGTATCCTATGATATTTATGTTCGAAACCATGTAATGCTATGTGCCAGCCTTTGTTTTTCCAAGTATTAATTAATTCCCAAAAATAATCATTTTTTTTACTAATCTTTAACGTTGAATCTTTATTAAGAGGAATTACAGCAACTATTGGTTTTATATTTAAACTATCAAGAATTGATTCAACTTTCTCCCATTTTTCCAAATTCATAGTTTCGCAAGCATCATCCAGTCTTATAATGTATTTAGAATTACCTTCTATAAAATTCTTAAATTTATTAATTAATAAAAAAGATTTAAATTTTTTTAAAAATTTTATATTTTTATTGATTAGCATTATATATGTATTACTCCTTTTATTTTAGCTATAGATAAGTTTTAAAAAAATTTTTTAATCAAATTAAAAAAATTATTTAAATATCATGAAAGAAGATTACAAGAAAATTAAGTATTTGAAAAATTTATTTAAAAAGGATGTTTATCATATATTTTTTCTAGTTAATCCTGTTGTGGAGATAATTATTTTTTTATGGATAAAATTATTTAATATAAATTCTTCACATATAATTATCTTTAAATTAAGAAGAAATTCTTCTGAATTAATTAAATTGCCAACTACATTTTTTAAGAAAACAATATTAGATCGATTTTTTTTCAAATTTGGTTATGATCGAAATTCTAGAAAATATGAAAATTTTGTAAAAAAAAAATCTATTAAATTCTATTTATATAGTTCATGGGTACATCCTGAGTTTTATTTTTTATTGAAAAATAATAATTGTTTAGGACATTTTTATTTTGAGGAAGGACAGTTATCTCATAAAAAATGCAAATTTATATACGATAACAAATTACATATAAGGAATTTGCGCAAGAAAAATAAATATGCGGCAGATCAAGAATCATATTTCCGAAGTGACTTTATCAATTGTGTTTCAATAGATCCTATTGCTTTTTCTAAAATTGATGAAAAAAAGCGAATTTTATTAAATGATTTTGAGCTATTAAAAGAAATTTATAAACCATTATTACTTGGCTATAAATGCATCGGTTTAGGTCCTGCCCCCCGAAGATTAAAAAAGCAGAAATTGATAGATAGTCTAATTAAGCTGGCAAATTATATGCCAACTAATTCTATTATAAAATTGCATCCTGGATTTGAATTAAATAGAGGACAAATTGATTATTTAAAAAAAATTATAAAAATTGAAACAAAAAAGAAAATAGAATTTGCTCCTCAAAATACAATATTAGAGATTGAAATGTTATTTGAAAAAAAATATTTTTATGGTGCACAAACTTCTTTAAAAAGATATGCCTCTTTATTTAATTCTGAATTTAAATTAGTAGATTTATATTAAATTTAAAAAATATAATTAAAATTATCTTAGATTTTAAACTTTTATAAATATAGATATTAAATTTTAAATTTAAATATTTTTATTATTTTATAATTTTAAGTTCTTTAATTATTATTTATTATTTATTCAACAAAACTTATATAATTAAATTGTAGTTTTTAAAAGAGAGATGAAGAAATATTGCTATATGATGACAGGAAATAATGTTTGGCTAGATGTAGCTATAAAACTTTATAGGAATAAAATTGCTAAACCAGTTTTTTGGTTAGGAGATGATAAGCATTTGTTTAAAGCTAGAGATATCTTCGGAAATGGTATTCACTCTATTAATGATTTTGTACATTATCAATCGAATATTTATTCTACCAAATATAGTTCAGAATTTATTGAATTTTTTAGAGCGCCAAATTATTTAAGGGCAAAGGATAGATGTTTTAAAATGATGGATAGATTAGATAATTATGGTTTATTTAATAGATTAGATAGAGAAGTTGTATTTAATAAATTAACAATATGGATCCTTAAAGAAATGTACAAAACAAAGCCTGAATATCTCATAATGAGTGAATTTGCACATTCTCATGCTCAATATCTTGTTTATGAAATTGCCGATTTTATAGGACTTAAAATAGCCAAATTTAATGATTGGGGATCTATCACTCCAATGATGTTTTTACAGGAAATTAGAACAGGAAAAAGATATACTATCAATTTTAAATTCCCAAAATCACTAAAAGATAAAATAATGTTAGATATAACTAATCATGTTAATCAGTTAAAAACAAGAAATTTCAATGATAAATATCTTCCAAATTATATTAAAAATCAATGGAAAAAAAATAATATTCAAGGAAACTATAAGTTATTTTTGAAAAATATAATATCAGAAATAAAAATGATTTTATTCCAATTAAAGAAAACTTTAACCAATAGCTACTATAAGATTAATCCTTATAAATTAGATTTATTTCAATTAAATTTAATTTATCAAAGAAGAAAAAAATATCTTATAAATAGCTGTTTTAAAAATTCACAGAAACTGGATTTGGATTCAAAGTTTGTTTATTTTGCATTACATTTTGAACCTGAAAGAACAACTAATCCTGATGGAGGTTATTTTCATGATCAATTTATAGCCCTTTTAAATCTTAGGAGGTTACTTCCAGATGATATAAATATTTTTGTTAAAGAGCATCCAACACAATTTAAATTAATAAAAAGAGGAGTAAAGGGAAGAAGCCCACTCTTTTATAAATTAATAAAAGAAATTGATAAAGTTTTTTTAATAGATATCAATACAGATACATACTCTTTGACAAAAAATTCTATTTTTGTTGCAACTATAACTGGAACAGCAGCTAGAGAGGCCGCAATAATGGGAAAAAAAGCTCTTATATTTGGTGACGCATGGTTTAATAAATGTCCTAATGTTTTTTCTTGGAATAAACAATTAACTTTTGATAAGATCTTAAATCATAAATTATGTAAAAAAGATGAAATTTTGAATTATTTAAAGAATGAAATGAAAGAGTACTCTATAGTAGGTTGTCAAAATCCTTCCTCTCAAAATATATTTAAAAGTTATATAAATAAGGAATTTAAAGAAGCGGAATTAAATGGTGTTTATAATTTAATGAAAAAATTTTTCAGCTAATTTTAAATTTTATTAGCCTAATTAATAATTATTGCCTATATCCTTCAAATGTAATTACTTTTATTATCGTAAGAAAAATTATTTTAATATCTAGTCTAAAAGAATAATTTTTCTTATAGTAGGCATCAAACATTACTTTTTCTTCAAGTGTGATTTCATCACGACCATTTATTTGAGCCCAACCAGTAATACCTGGCTTTATTTGATTTACCCCATATTTATCTCTTAGTTCAATTAAATCAAATTGATTATGAAGAGCTGGTCTAGGGCCAACTAAACTCATTTCTCCCTTTAATACGCACCATAATTGAGGTAATTCATCTAAGCTTGTTTTTCGAATGAAAGCCCCTAGTGGTGTAAGCCATTTATTTGGTTTCTTTAATTTCCCCTTGGGTAGAAGAGGGGTTACTTTTCTCATACTTCTAAATTTTGCCATTTTAAATATCTTTTTGTTTTTACCTATTCTTTCACTCCAATAAATTACTGGTGTAGATGATGTAATAAGGATGGCAAAATAAATTATTATAAGCGGTATAGAAAGTATAATTATTGCGGAGCTTGAGAAAAATATATCGAATAATCTTTTCAATTTTTACTTTTCATTCATTACTAATTATAAGTCAAAAGATATTTATAATCATAATTTTAAAATTAATGTAAAATTTTAATTTATCTCTTCTAATAATTTTTGAAGATTATTTAATAATAAAGATTTATTAAATTCCTTTTTAGCAAAATATATTCCATTTTTTCCTAATTTATTTTTTTCTTCTTTATTTAAATAACTCATTTTTATTATAAGTTTTGCTAAACCTTTATAATCTCCAGCTGGACATACATATCCTGAATTTGATTCTTTAATAACGGAGGCACCTTCTCCATTAAGCATACCTAAAATAGGGACCCCTGAAGATAAATAAGTTTGCATTTTCCCAGGAATTGTTATATTAAAAACTTTTTTGTTTGCAAGAGAAACTAGAAGAGCATCTGCATGACTTAAAAATGAAGAAATCCTAGCTAGTGGATATTGATCAAAAATCTCAAAGTATTTACTTAATTTTCTCTCCTTTATCTTTTTAATTAACCATTCTTTTTTGCTCCCTTCTCCTATCGTGATAATCCTAAATTTATTAAAGTTTTTGTCAATAAGATATTCTACTGCTTTAATAATTGATGGAAAATCTTGTGCTTTGCCTATATTGCCAGCAAATATAATAGTAAGGATTCCCTTTTTTATTTTTATTTCCTTTGCTAATTTATTTGAGCTATTAATAAATTCTGACTCCGTCCAGTTAGGGAAATAGTAGACTTTATTCTTTTTATATTTTTTTATTTCTTTTACGATGCTCTTTGATTGAGCTAAAATTACGTCGCATTTTGAATAAATATATTTAGAAATTTTTTCAATAAATGATAATTGCCACTTTTTGGTAAGAACACCTAAATCTGATATAGTATGAGGCCATAAATCTAAAACCCAAATTATTTGAGGGCATTTTTTTATCAAGGAAATTACTCTAGATGGAATACCAACAAAAATGGGAGATGTTTGAAAAATGAAAATTAGATCAAATTTATATCCACAAAGCTTAATTGGCCCCAACAAACTTCCACTTAAAATAAAAGTCAAATAGTTTAAAAACAGGGTGATATTATTTTTGCCTCTTGGAATTATAGGAATTCTTATTATTTTAATAGCTTTATAATAGGAATATATAGATTTATTTTTCTTAAAATCTTCATAAATTTTACCTCCAGGATAATTTGGGAATCCTGTTAATACAGTAACTTTATTTCCTGCTTTACTTAATTCTAAAGAAAGTTCATTTATGCGGAAATTCTCTGGCCAATAATATTGAGTAATAATAAGAATATTCAATGCTAATTATTTTTTCCAAATAAAATTATTTATATAGTCAGTATAGCTAAAAATTATTCTAATAATTTTTTCAGAGACATTATCAATATCATAATCCTTAACGATACATAACTCTCTGTTGAGACCTTTTTCTTGTGATTCTAAAAACTTTATCGATTGTATAACTCTTTCTAATGATAAGCCGGTCAAAATAACTGAACCCTCTTCCATTGCCTCTGGTCTTTCATGCGACTCTCTTAAATTAATAGCAGGAAAATTTAAAATTGAAGACTCTTCACTAATAGTTCCGCTATCGGAAATAACTGCTTTTGAATTAATTTGAAGATTATTATATTCAGAAAAACTAATTGGCTTTAAAAAACTTATTAATGGGTTGAATTTAAAATTAGCAACCTTTTTTCTCGTTCTTGGATGGGTTGAGAATATAATAGGTAATTTATATTTTTCGCATAAATAATCTAGAATCTTAATGATTTTCTTAAAATTTCTATCGTTTTCAATATTTTCCTCTCTATGCAAACTAATTAAAAAGAAATTATTCTCATTAAGGGATAATTTCTTTAGGATATTTGATTTATCTATCTTATTTTTATAAAAATTTAAGACTTCCTTCATTGGGCTTCCTGATTTTATAATTAATTCAGGATTTAATCCCTCCTTTATTAAATAATCTCTAGCAATTGTGCTGTAAGTGATATTTACATCAGCAATATGATCAATAATTCTTCTATTAATTTCTTCTGGAACGCGCATGTCAAAACATCTATTGCCAGCTTCCAAATGAAATGTGGGAATTTTTCTTTTTTTTGCAGGTAAAATAGATAAACAGCTATTAGTATCTCCAAGTATCAAAATACAATCTGGTTTTTCTTCCTCTAATAATTTATCAGTATTAATAATAATTCTACCAATAGTTTCAGAGCTAGTCCCTTTTGCACAGTTTAAAAAATAATCAGGTTTTCGTATATCAAGATCTTTAAAAAAAATTTCATTTAACTCATAATCATAATTCTGGCCAGTATGGACAATAATATGATTTGTGAATTTATCTAATTTTGCCATAATTCTTGAAAGTCTTATGATTTCAGGTCTTGTGCCTAAAATTGTCATAACTTTAAGTTTTCGCATTTAAACCTCTTTTTGATAAGTATCAGGAGTATTTTTATCGAATACCTCATTAGACCATAATATTACTTTTAATTCTTCTAATCCTATATTAGTTATTTTATGAATCCAGCCTGGAATGGTGTCAACAATTATTGGATTTTGACAATCTGCAAAAATCTCGATGGTTTTTCCTGTTATTAAATTTTTAAAATCAAACCTTGCTTTACCATGAATTACTATGAATTTTTCAGTCTTCGTATTATGATAATGTCCACCTCTAGAAATACCAGGTTTGGCTGTAAAGTATGATATCTGGCCTGAATTCTTTGTTTTAATAACTTCTGCAAATACCCCTCTTTGATCTTTGTTTTGAATTAAATGATAGTAGAAATTTTCTTCATTTAAGAAACTTACATAAGTTGAATAAAGCTTTCTTATAAAGCCTGATCCAACTTTGTCAACAAACAATTTTTTTCTTTCATTATGAAAATTTTTAATATTTTCAGCAATAGATTTTATAGATATTTTATATTCAGTCTTAACATCAAAATAAAATAAACCTTTTTTTTTGCAATTTAAAAGGTTACTAAACTCTTTAACTAAATCATCAATATAAATTAAAGATATTTCCTTATCAGGATAATCTATTTTTATTTTCTTTTCATTAATAATATTATAGCAAAAAGTAGCAATTACTGAGTTATAGTTTGGTTTTGACCATTTCCCAAAGACTCCTGGAAGTCTATAAATAAATACAGGATTATTATTATTTTTGTTAAGGTTTATTAGGAAATTTTCTGCTTTTTTCTTACTTATTCCATATTCATTATTTAAAGTTGCTTGAATTGAAGAAGAAAATATTATAGGTGTTTTTAACGAATTCTCTTGTAAGAATTCACAAATTTTTTTAGTTAAATCTATATTTACTTTTTTAAAGTCTTTATTTTCTTTTGGTCTATTAACTCCTGCTAAATGAATAATAAAATTTGAGTCTAATAATTTTGATTTAAGTTGATTCAAGCCTTCATTTTTCCCAAACTCAATAATATTATGTGATGAATTTTCTTTTATGAAGTGAACTAAATTTTTCCCTATAAATCCTTTTGAACCAGTTATTAAAATATTCATAATATAGCTATTAATCGTATTTGGTTATTTTACCAGCCATTAAAGATTTAATAATAGGTAGACCTAAGAGCAATTTCTTCACTTCTTGAACGGTCAACTGATTAGTATTATTTGAATTATATTCTTGTTCTCTTGATAAATTTGTATTACCTCTTTCTATATAGTCCGTATATTTTTTATCTTCAAAATTTGGTTTAATCACAAAATAGTTTCCACTATCAATTACGTAATTCATTTCTTCTCTACTAATAAGAATTTCAAATAATTTTTCACCATGTCTTGTTCCAATGATTTCTATTTTTTTTTCATTAAGGTTAAAAATATCTATCATTGCCTTTGAAAGATTAGAAATTGTTGATGCTGGAGATTTTTGAACAAATAATTCACCTGCATTTGCATTTGTAAAAGCATAAAGAACCAAATCTACTGCTTGTTCAAGATACATCATAAATCTTGTCATTTTTGGATTTGTTACGGTAAGAGATTTACCTTGGTATATCTGATTACAAAATAAAGGTATGACTGACCCTCTTGAAGCCATTACATTACCAAATCTAGTTGTAGCTATAGTTGTATTTTGCGATTGTCTTGATTTTGAAAGAGATAGTTTTTCCATGAGAGCTTTTGATAAACCCATAGCGTTAATTGGATAAACCGCTTTATCGGTACTTAAACAAATAACTTTTTCAATATTATTTGAAATGCATAAGTTTAATATATTTTCGGTACCCATAACATTTGTTTTAACTGCTTCAATAGGATGAAATTCGCAGGAGGGGACTTGTTTTAAAGCCGCAGCATGGAAGACAAAATTTACATTTTTTAAAGCACTATTTAATTGTTCTTTATCTCTAACATCACCAATCCAAAAACTCAACTTTTCATTATTGAAATACCTTCTCATATCATCTTGCTTTTTTTCATCCCTGCTATAAATTCTTATTTCTTTTATTTCAGAATTGATTAATTTATTAACTACTGCATATCCAAAGGATCCAGTCCCTCCACTAATTAAAAGAATTTTATTTTTGAAAATATCTAAATTTTTTGAAATCATGAGATTAATTGAGAATCAAGTTGCAAGTTTTTTTATTTCTTTTGAGAGTAACTCTAGTCCATTATCTACCGTAAAATTAGCTTTTGCATACAAATATCCATTTTGGGCAATTTTTTTTCGCAACTGATAATCATTTAAAAGTCTTTCTATTGATAAAACAATATCTTCAGTAATCTTTGGTCTTACAAGAAGAATATTATGTTCATTAGTAAGAAAGTCTGGAATTGTCCCTACAGAGCTAACAATGCCTGCTAATCCAGCACTCATTGCCTCTATTAAAGCATTTGGAAAGCCTTCATTCCATGATGGTAATAAAAAAATATCTGCTTCTTTTAATATTTTATTTTTCTTTTTTTTATCTATCCAACCCAATAAAGTAATATATTTATCTAATTTATTATTTTTTATAAATTCTATTGCATTCTTCTTATAACTACCATCACCTGCAAGTAATAACTTAAATTTATACCCTTTCTGTTTTAATATTAATGCCGACGCTAGTATTTCTCTAACTCCCTTGAATTCCTCTAACCAACCTATAAAGAGTATTTTAGGAATTATATTTCTTGCTTGATATTTTCTATTATTTCCTATTGATAAATAAACCGAAGATGAGGTCCAATTTGGAATTACTGGAGCATTTAATTTTGAAAATTTTAATTCTTCGACAGCGAATTTTTGGAAAGATTTTCCTTGTGACAAAAATATATCAGATCTTGAGAAAGTGAACTTGATTAAACTTTTAAAAATCTTATTTTTCATATATTGATTTATTAAGGCCCCTGCTCTAGGAAATATCATTACTTTTTTATTAAAAGTTTTTGCAACTAAAATCAGTAAACCTTTTTCTATTGCACTTAATTTATCTGCAACAAAAATAATTATTATTTGAGGTTGATTTATTATTATTTTATAAATAAATTTTAATAATCTTGAACCTGCAAATAAAGATCTTATTAATAAATTTGGGGGAGGATTTGTAAAGAATGAACTGTTTAATGTATAAATCCTATATTTTTTTGAGAATTTTGAATTTATTAATATTTTACAAGCAGTTAATTGTCCGCCAAAAATTTTCTTTTGATTTGATTTAGGGAAAGAACCAACTATTAAAATTTTATTTTTTTTAGAGGTTATTTTAGTCATTTAATTATTCATTAATAAATAGTATTAATTAGTTTCTTATAAGTATTTATCATTTTGTCAACTGTAAAATGGTTATCTGCAAATAGTCGTGCTCTAAGAGTCATCTTGATAAGTTTAGGATATTTTAGAAAGACTAATTTTTCAATACCTTCAAAGATGCTTTTCTCTGAAAATGCATCACAAATTAGTCCTTTTTCAGAATTTTCGCCAAGTATAAATTTATTGTCTGAAATATTTGTAGCTAATATTGGGCAGCCATTAAACATTGCTTCGCAAATTACATAGCTAAGTCCTTCATAAATGCTTGGTAAGATTAATCCATCTGAATTTGCATAAAAAGAATTGATATCTTTAATTTCTCCCGCAAATTTAAAAAATTTGTTCACATCATTATTATTTTTAAGAAAAATAAGCATTTGTTTATATAAATTTTTATTCTCTTGCCTAGAGGAATCAACTCTACCTGCCCATTCTACATAAGGGAGAAAATTGTATTTGTTATGGAATAATTTTAAAGCTTTTAAAAATCTTAAACCATTTTTGGGGTGGGCAATTCTTCCAACTACTATTAATTTTTTTTTATTTGCTTCTTTTTTTATTCGTTCTTTATATTTGATTTCATTACAGCCATTAAAAATAGTTATGGTTTTATTTTTCAAAAAAAAGAATTTATTTAGGTATTTAGCTTGTTTATAAGTATTACAAACAACTGAAGACGCTAATATATATGAAAAATTAGTTATAAATCTTTTAAATTTGCTCTCTAACTCATTGTTAATACTTACTTCATTGCATATTAACTTTTTATCCCAATTAAAAAATAATCTACTAATAGCGCAGTAAATATTACTTGAAGGCATATAGCTGATTACCATATCAGATTTTCTTTGCTCATCCCATATCCTTTTTAAAATGTTTAATTTAAAGCCTTTAAACCTTGTTTTTTTTATTTGTATGATTTTTATATCTCTATTGCATGAATGGAAGATATTACCGGTTGAATTATAAACTAAAACTCTTATTTCAAAATATTGCGATAACCCATTTGCTAAATTTACAAAAAGTCTTTGTGCTCCGCCAGATTCTAATGTATCAATAACAAGCAATAGTTTCATTATAAAAATCCGTTCTTTAGATAATCTTCAAAAAAAGTATATTTCTTAAGTTTTATTTGATTTGTAAGAATATCATTACATCCAATAGATATTTTTATGCCATTATCATTTTTATGAATTATGTTTAGTTTTTTATTATAAGTATTTTCTATCAGTTCAATAATTTTATTAACTTTTAAACCTATTCCTGTGGAAATGTTTATTTTTCCTTTGAATTTTGATTCTAGTATTAATTTATAAGCTTTAACTACGTCATTTATGTATATATAATCTCTTATATTATTCCCTCTATTATATAAATACATAGTTTTATTATTTTTTATACAATTATCTATTTTTGAAATCACAGAAAATCTATCATTACCGCCATACATATTGAAAACCCTTGCATAAATCAAATTTATCTTTTTATCTCCTAAATACTTTTCTAATAAATATTCAGATGACGCTTTTAAAGCAGAATAAAGATTTGTAATTTTTATTTCGTCATTTTCTTTAGCAAATTTATTCTCACCATATATTGAGGATGAGCTTGTATATATTATTGAATTAATTTTTTCATGATATCTTTGAAATATGCCAATAAATCTTGATAAGTAATGAAAAGAATAATTTGAGTAAATTATTGGATCCGTATAAGGATCATTTAATAAGTTAGTTAAAAAAGATGAATTATAAATAATATCGATTTCTTTATACTTGGAAATTATATTTTCTAATTTTTTAATTTCATTGCTACTTATTATAATACTGTTTTCTATATCAGATTTAAGGCATATTGACAAATTAGATCTTTTACCAATAATAATAATTTTTTTATTCATTTTTCATAGTCTTATATCTGTATCTTTTTGATCAAATAAATACTTTAAATCATAAATTACAGAATTTGACTTAGATAGTTTTTTAATATTTTTAATACCAATTTCTTTAAATCGATTATGTGCTACAGCTATGATAATTGCATCATAATAGTTAAGTTTAGGATTTTTAATAAGATTAATATTATAGATATTTTTAGCATCTTCTTCTTTTATTATTGGATCATAAATATCAATATTGCATAATTCTTTTTTTAATTTTTTATATAGCTTAATAACTTGAGTATTCCTAAGATCATTGCAATTCTCTTTAAAAGAAAATCCCATTAATAATAGATTTGAATTTTTTATTTTTATATCCTGAAATATCATTCTCTCAAAGAGTTTTTTTACAATATGATCTGGCATATTATCATTAATTTTTCTACCAGAAAGTATTATTTCTGCTTTAAATTTAATTTGATCTGCCTTATAAGTTAGATAATATGGATCAACACTTATACAATGCCCGCCTACTAAGCCTGGTCTGTAAGAATTAAAATTCCATTTTGTTTCGGCCGCTTTTAATACAGCCTCTGTATCAATATTTAGTTCATTGAAAAGCATTGATAGTTCATTTATTAGAGCAATATTTAAATCCCTTTGCGTATTTTCAATTATCTTTGCAGCTTCTGCAATTTTTATATTTTTTACTTTATGTGTTCCAGCCGGTATTATTTCTTTGTAGATTTTGTCTACCAAACTTCCAATACGCTCATTTGATCCAGATGTAACTTTCTTAATATCTGTTATTTTATGCTTCTTATCACCTGGATTTATTCTTTCTGGACTATAACCACAAAAAAATTCTGTATTATATTTCAAACCAGAACCCTTCTCAAGTATTGGAACACATTCTTCTTCAGTACATCCTGGATATACCGTAGATTCATAGATAACTAAGTCGTTTTTATTTAAATATTTAGAAACTAGCTCACTGGCTTTCTTGATTGGTTTAAGATCAGGTTTATTGGATTTATCTATAGGAGTAGGGACTGTAATTATATAACAATTTATTTCTGATAATTTAGATTCAGAGTAAGTGAATGTGAGATGTTTTGATTCAAGTATTTCATCCTTTGATTTTTCTAATGTCTTATCATATCCTTTTTGAAGCTCATTTATTCTTGTGTGATTAATATCAAATCCTATTATTTTTCTTTTTTTTCCAAATTCTACAGCTAATGGTAAGCCCACATAACCTAATCCAATTACACAAATTTTAATATCTTTTAGATCCATTAATATTAATTTATTTTATAAAATTCCTTATACCAAACTATAAATTTTTTAATTCCAACTTCTATGTCAGTTTCTGGTTTATATCCAATATCCTTTATTAAATCATCAACATCTGCGTATGTCATTTCAACATCTCCAGGCTGTAGAGGTAATAAATTGATTTTTGATTTTTTATGTAAATTTTTTTCAATAGCTTTTATATAATCCATTAAATCAATAGGCTTATTATTACCAATATTATAAATTCTCCATGGCGCTTTACTTGATCCTGGATCTGGATTGTAACTATCCCAATTAAGATTTGCTTCTGCTGGTTTATTTATTATCCTCCATAATGCTTCGGTAATATCATCAATATAAGTAAAATCTCTCTTATGTTTTCCATAATTAAAAACTTCAATTTCTTTTCCAAGTATGATGTTTTTTGTAAATTTAAATAAAGCCATGTCAGGCCTGCCCCATGGTCCATAGACTGTAAAAAATCTCAATCCTGTAGTTGGTAAACCATAAAGATGACTATAAGTATGAGCCATTAATTCATTACTTTTTTTTGTCGCAGCATAGAGACTTAGAGGATGATCTACATTCTGATGAATATTAAATGGCATTTTTGTATTTGATCCATAAACACTTGAACTAGATGCATAAATAAGATTTGAAACCTTGTGATTTCTACATGATTCCAGAATATTTATAAAACCTTTTATATTACTTTCTATATAAGCATGAGGGTTTTCAATCGAATATCTTACTCCTGCTTGAGCAGCTAAATTCACAACGATTTTAGGAGAGAATTCCTTGAATAAATTATCAATGGAATTTATATCAGAAATATCTAAAATATTATGTTTATATTTTGGATATTGCTTTAAAATTAAAGATCTTGATTCTTTTAAAAATGGATCATAGTAATTATTATGATTATCTATTCCAATAACTTCTACATCTTTTTTTAGCAATTTTAAGGCTAAAGAAAAACCAATAAAGCCAGCAGATCCAGTAACTAGAATTTTCAAAGGAAATATACTATTTATATAATTGTATATTTAAAAATGAACATAAATAACAATCAAATAACAATTAAATATATTTATTATTTTTAATCTAATATAATTTTATAATTCAATTTATTTATATTTATTTTAATTCAAATTAATATTTGACTTTAGTAATAATCAAAACTTAAGCAACTTTAGTCTAAAATTTATAGTAAAAGTAATTAAAATTATTACTCTTTAATATTTTTCTAAATATTCTTAATATTGCTATTTTATTATTCATAATAAAAAAACTAGAATTATATAAATGTATATACTTTACATTGTGTTGTATTATTCAAAATAATATATTTAATCAATTTAAATGATGTTTTGAAGTATAATAACTTAGTTAGTTAGTAGGTTTATGAAGGCAATTGTTCTTGGTGCAGGACCTTCAGGAATGTCTCTAGCATGGTTTTTAAGTAAGAAAAACTGGGATATTATTTTATTTGAAAAACGAAGTATTGTAGGTGGTTTAGGAAGTAGTCGAGAATTAATAATAAATAGTAAGAATATTTTTTTAGATAGTGGTCCTCATATATTTCATACAAATGATTCTGAAATGATTGATATATGGAGGAATAATTTTCCTGATATTTTTAAGGAACAAGTATTATACTCTGCTAATTGTAAAGGAAATCTTTTAGACCAATTTCATGATTATCCAATTTCTAAAGAGGGTCTTCTGAAAAATAATATTGTATTTTCTAATTTAAATCAATCAATCAATAAACCCTTTTTATATTCGAACTACAGAGACTATATGAAAGCAAAAGTTGGTAATGAAATTGAAAAAGAATACTTTAGAAAATATCCGCAAAAACTGTGGGGAATTGAGACTGATAAAATGCGAGCTGATTGGGCTCCTAAAAGAATAGAAATAAGAGACAAAATTGAACCTTTTTTCATAAATCAATGGGTCGCAACCTCTAAATATGGATCTGGTTATGTGTATGAAAAAATGAAAGAATCAGTTATTAAAAATAAAGGGCTTATAAATTTGAATACAAAAATTGAAAATTTAATAATTGAAAATTCGCGAGTAAAAGAAATTAATACCAATAAAGGTAATATTGAAGTTGATCGAAATACTATTGTTATTTCTTGTTTGCCAACAGCAATAATGGGTAGTCTTTTGAATTTTGAATTAGAATGCAATTATAGAGGGGTCGTAATAATATCAGCTATTCATAATACAAATCAATTGCCCAATGATTATGGTTGGATATATTTTGACGATAATCAAATCTTATTTACTCGTATTACAAATTATTCAAAACTATCACCCAAAGCTTCAGGTGGTTTAAATATTTTTATGTATGAAATACCTTTTGATAGTAATAAAAAAGTTGATAAGGAAATATTAAAAAATAATTTTTATAAAAGTTTGAAGAAAGTCTCTTGGCTTAATCAAACTTTTGAGCAAATTATAGATATCAATATTGAGAAATTTGTTTATCCTATTAGAGAATTTGGATATGAAAAAAATATTTCAAAAATTCATGCAAAGGCAGATGAATTAGATAATTTAATAAGATCTGGAACTTCGGCTGAATTTGAATACGGAGATGTACAAATTTGTTTTAGAAAAAGTTTAGATTTATCAAATGATTTAAAAAAACATGCAAAAGTTATTAGAAATCAGTTTTCAAAAAATCAACTTCAAATATTAGATTTAAATAATACAAAAACAAAAGAAAATAGAAAAGTAAAATTTATAGCAGAAATAGGTTTAAATCATAATGGAAATATTGATTTTGCTAAGAAATTAATAGATATGGCTGCTAAAGCTAATTGTGACTACGCTAAATTACAGTTATATAATTCAGAAATAAGAGCTAATAAATTAACTAGAGATGCTTTTTATAAAGAGGATTCTGATGGAGAGGGAGAAAATTTGTATGAAATATTCAAAAGATGCGAACTTTCATTTGAGGATATGCAATCTCTGTATAGATATAGTTTAAAAGCTGGCATCAAACTTTTTTTTAGTGCTTTTGATAGAGATTCAGTAATTAAAGCTTATAAGATTAATCCTTTAATATTAAAAATAAGTTCTATGGATTTAACCAATTTTGAAGTCTGCGATGAGGCGAGAAATTTATTTCCTAAAATAATTATGTCTACTGGAATGAGTACTATAGAAGATATCGAGAAAAGTTCTACTTTTTTAAAGGAAAAAATTGGAAATAATTTAACTCTACTTCATTGTGTTTCTTCGTATCCAATGGATATAAATAGTGCAGCTTTAGGCACTATTCCTTTTTTAAAAAAATATACTAATAATGTAGGATATAGTGATCATTCTTTGGAAATATATACTTCATTACTCGCAATATCTTATGGAGCAAGTATGGTAGAGAAACATATCACTTTAGATAAAAAGTTAAGTGGGCCAGATCATATTCATTCTTTAGATTCTAAAGAGCTAAAAGAATTAGTTTCTTTACTTCATAATTTTGATAATTTTAATAAAGTTAGGAATGGTTTAATAGGTGTCGAGAATAAAGAATATCTTAGACAAAAAAAAGGTTATTACTATAATAAAGATTTATATGCAGGAGTAAAAATAAGATTCGAGGATCTAGTTTTGATGCCTCCTTGTATCGGTGATGATACTTTTGAAATAAGTAAAATTATAGGAAAAAAATTATTAAATTCAAAAAGAAAACTAGAACCAGTTTATGTTGCAGATTTTGAATTATGATTTATATAACTTTAAAAGAATATTTAAACAAATGTATTCATATTGCTAATCATCAGAATTTAAAAATAATTGTCAGTTTTCATCAGACATCAAAATCTGATTCTAAATTAAATTATCATTTCTATTCCTTACCCCCAAGAATTTTTGATAATTTTTTAATGTGCGGTTTTTGTAATCTTAAAGAAGAATTTATATTAAATATTGCAAAGGAGTTTGATAGTAAAATTGAATTCTTTCTAGTTGATTTAGAAAAAAAAGGTATTGTTGGAATTGATAAACAAGATAAACTTATAACTGGTAATTTAGAGGGAAGATTAGATGAAATAGTGGAAAGAAAAAAAATTCTTGGAATAAGATTTGATTCTTTAACATCAGAACATGTTGTAAATAAATTAATAAAAGACAATTTATTTTTATATAAAAGATCAATACTAGTGATAGGTTTAGGAAAAATTGGTTTTAAGATTGCTCTTTCATTATTAGAATGTGGAAATAATGTTGAAGTGTATTCAAGAAACTATAAAAAAACAGTTGAAAAATGTAATTGTATGGATCTTTTAAAGCCAGAATCCACCCTTGCAAGACCAATCATACATTCAGAAATAGAGTCTTCATTAATTAATAAGGATTTAATAATTATGGCAACAAATACTGAAGGTTTAATAAATTCTTCAAATTGCAAGCTTATAAATAAGAATGCAAGAATAATATCTATAGGTCATAATGAATTAACTCAAGAAGCAATTAAATATTTTCATGAAAATACTAATATTATTTTTAGCAGAGTTGATATTGGTAAATCAATAATTAATTACGTAAGGAGATTACTTGATAAAGAGGAGATTATTCCTAAGAGAAAAAAATATTTTAATAAATTTATTGTAAGTGGAGGTTATATTGGTATTCCAGGTGATTATATTGTTGATGATGCGGATCATCCACAATTAATTCTTGGTTTTATAAAAGAAGATGGTAAATTTATAAGGGAACTAAGTATTTTCGAACAAGAGAAATTTAAATGAAGAATATATTATTTGTAATACCTGCAAGATCAAAAAGTAAGGGTATAAAAAATAAGAATATTATTGAATGGAAAGGTAAGCCATTAATTATGTATAGTTATGAATTTTTATTAAAACAAAGGATTGATTTAGAAAATATTTGTATTTCAACAGACTCTGAGGAATATATTGATTTTTTAATAAAAAATGGTGTAAATAAAAAATGTCTTTTAAAAAGACCAAATTGTCTTGGAGAGGATTTAGTTGTTGATTATCCTGTCATATTACATTCTTGGAGTAATAGAGAAGAATTATTAAAAAAAGAATTTGAATATATAGCTATAATTAGACCTACGTCTCCTATTAGGCCAGATAATATTATTTTAGAATCAATTGATATTCTTTTAAGTAATCCTGAATTAACTTCTTTAAGAGCAATGAGAAAAGTTGCAGAAAATCCATATAGGGTTTGGAAATTCTCTTCACAAGGAAAATATATGACTCCATTAATTGATAATGTAATTGAACCTGGAAATATTCCAAGACAAAAATTAAATAAAAATTTTTATTTTCAATCAGGAGAAATTGAAATAGTTAAAAGATCTACTCTTCAATCTGGTAGCATATCTGGCTCTAAAGTTGGTATTATTGAAATGAAGGATAAAAATGTTGACATAGACACTTACGATGATTTCAAATGTTGAAATTTTATATGGACTTGCAAATAGATGTAAAAGATATGGAATTAAGAATAGTAAATCAAATGTAAATTTAAATCCACTTAATAAATTTCTTGAAATTTGTGATGGAATCGATGGAGCTGAAATCTATGGATGGCATTATAAGGATCTTGAGATTTTAAAATGTAGGAGAAATTTTACCAATTTTACGAAAATAGATATTTTAAAATTTAATCCTGATACTCCACAATTACTTTTGGAAAAGCATTCAAGTGATTTTAAAAATACATACTTAAAAGGAATTTATATTCATAATCCTATTGATAAAAGAATAATAGAAAAATGTAAAATTATTATTCCTTATATAAAAAAGTGCCTAAACATAAACATTGGATTTTCCATATATGATCAGCAAGAAATTGATTTATTAAGAGAATCTGATTTAAAATTTGATATTCTTCAAATACCATATAATCCAAATGTAAATATAAATTATAAAGAACTTCAAAATTTAGGTTGTGAAGTATATTTAAGATCAATTTTTCTTCAAGGTGTTTATTTTTCAAATTTAGAGGGAAAATTTAATCAAAAAGTAATAGAAAAAGTAAATCATCAAAAAGAGGTTATGTTATCAAAAGCTAATTTTTATGGTTTTGATTTAGGACAATATTTGTTTTCTAATGCTGTTTCTTTTTGTGAATTTTATAAGTTCAATGGAATTATTGTCGGCACATCCTCTTTTGATAGATTAAATAGATATGTTATTAATCATCAACATATAAAGATAGATGAAAATGAATTTAAAAATCAATTTGATATAATAAGTGATTATCTAGCAGATCCTAGAAAATGGAAAATATAAATTTTGTTATTGGATGTAATGGTAATATTGGAAGTGAAATTGTTAATTATGAATCTAAATCCGGGAATAGAATAATTGGTATTGATATTACTAAAACTAAGATTAATAACTCAAATTTCACTTGTTGGAATTATGATTGTAGATTTCCTGAAAAAATTGAATTAGCTTTAAAAAACCTTTATATAAAAAATAAGTTTAGGGTGAAAAATTTAGTACTTTGCGCGGTTATGGATTCTATCCCAAATAAAAACAAAGAGGAAATAGATTTATATAATTATGGTTTAAAAAATCAAAATTTCTCTGAAATAAATAAAAGGGTTTTAATAAATGTTACTTCGCAGATATATATATTAAAAATTTTTGAACCATATCTTTTTTCAAAAAGTAGTGTATGCTTATTTTCATCTATATATGGATATGCTTCCCCTGATCAAAGAATTTATCAAGATGAATTTATAAAGCCTTTGGAATATTCAGCATCGAAGTCATCGATTATAGGAATAACTAAACATTTTGCTGTAACTTCAGCATTATCTGATAAGGGTAGATGTAATTGTATAGTACTTGGAGGCCTAAAAAATATTAATCAATCAAAAGAATTTCAAAAAAATTATATTAATAAAGTTCCAATTGGTAGAATGGCAAATATAAATGATGTTATTAACGCATATGGTTTTATTTCATCAGATGAATCATCATACATTACAGGTATATCACTATTTGTTGATGGAGGGTATTCAGCTTGGTAATTATTAAATTCACCATTTCTATGATGGTAAATTTATTTTTTAAAATTTATTTGCATTTATAAAAGAAAACTTATCTAATGGAAAATATTTTAGTTACAGGTGGGTGCGGATATATTGGAAGTCATGTTGTATTAGGACTTCTAAAAAGAGGTTTCAAAGTAACAGTCTTAGATTCTAATATAAATAGCTCACCTCTAATAATTAAAAAAATCAGATTCCTTTCATCTTTAGACAAAAATCAATTTAAAAATAAATTTAATTTTATAAAAGGTGATATAAGAAATAAAAAACTTCTGGAGGCTATTTTTAATAGTAATAAAATAAAAAATTCCAAAATTGAAGCGGTTGTTCATTTGGCGGGTCTTAAATCTGTCAAAGAATCTTTAATTAATCCAGTTGAATATTGGAATAATAATGTTTCAGGATCACTTTCTTTATTTGAGGTTATGTTAAAAAATTCTTGCTTTAATCTTGTTTTTAGTAGTAGTGCAACAGTTTATGGTAATCCAAAAGAAATTCCTATTTTAGAGAATAGTTTTACTAACCCTATAAATACTTATGGCAAAACAAAGTTAACTGTTGAGAATATAATAAATGATTTAGCTAATAAATATTTTGAAGAATTAAACATTATTATACTCAGATATTTCAATCCTATTGGAGCACATTTTTCTGGTTTGATTGGAGAAAATTATAATTTTTCTTCAGGGAATATTTTCCCAAATATACTCAGGGTTGCTCTTAAAAAGGAAAAATATTTAAAAATATTTGGCAATGATTGGCAAACTTGTGATGGTACTGCAATAAGAGATTTTATTCATATTATGGATTTAGCCGAAGGACATATATCCGCAATTGAATTCTTAAAAAATAATTCGCATGTATCTTTAACTTTAAATCTTGGAAGTGGAGTGAAAACTTCAATTCTTGATTTA